>Ga0126369_10000172_pt1 | contig 40151 bp, 40 predicted proteins | sample PanSoiMetaPlot_1_FD_109646 | JGI IMG/M metagenome (GOLD analysis project Ga0126369, IMG submission 109646) | Tropical forest soil microbial communities from Panama - MetaG Plot_1 | ecosystem: Environmental > Terrestrial > Soil > Tropical forest > Bulk soil | place: Panama | collected 2016-02-17
TCGCTTGCCGTCCTCTGCTTTGCATGTTGATGGCAGCGGCCGTCACCGGTGGCGCGCGGCCCGCATCGGCCCAGACCTATCCGACGCAGACCATCACATTTCAAGTCGCATTCGCCGCCGGCGGTATCGCCGACGTTGCCGCCCGCCTTGTCGGGCAGAAGCTCAGCGAGCGTCTCGGATATACCGTGGTGGTGGAAAATCGCGGCGGCGCGGGCGGCAATCTCGCGGCAAAGTCGGTGAGCGCTGCCGCGCCAGACGGGCATAGCGTTCTTGTGACGACCACGTCGCTCGCAGTGAACGAGACCGCCACGCGCAACAAGGGGTTCTCAGCCGATGATCTGCGTGCCATCGCCATCGTGGCATTCAGCCCGGACATCCTTGCGGTTCATCCCAGCAATCCGGCCAAGGATTTGCGAGAGTTCATCAAGAATCCGAAGAGTTTTACCTATGGCAGCGCCGGCGTCGGCACCGGTCCGCATATCAGCGCAGAATATTTTTTCCGCGAGGTCGCCAAGGTTCAAGCCGTGCACGTGCCGTTCACCGGCGGCGCGCCGGCGGTTGCCGCCGCCGTCGGCAACCACGTCGACGCGATCGTGCTGACGCTGCCGACGGTGGTACCACCGATCACGCAAGGGCTTCTGCGCGGCCTTGGTCTTGCGAGCGCGACGCGCAACTCGGCAGTGCCGGACGTGCCAACCTATGGTGAGATGGGATTTCCTAACGTCTACTCGGGCTCATGGGTCGGCTTCTTCGCGCCGGCAAAAACGCCCGATGCGGTCGTCGCGAAGCTCAACGCGGAGATGAACGCGATCATGCATGAGCAGGAGGCGCAGCAGAAGCTCAAGACGATAGGCTTCGACGTGATGACCAAGAGCGTGGCTGAGACTACTGATTACTTCCGGAGCGAAGTGGCGAGATGGGGTGAAATGACCCGCGCCATCGGCTATTCGAGCGACTGAGCATAGGGCGGACAGGGCGAAGAGCAGCGCGCGTTAGCGGCTCACCACCACGTTGAGGATTGCCGTGCGTCCCTCTCGAGTGGCGGCGAGCGCGCTTCGTAACGCGAGCTCTAGCTCGGCACGGTATTCGACCCGCTCGCCATGGAAGCCGAAATGGCTTCCCAACTTCTCATACTCCGGTCCGTCGATCGTCACCCCAAAATGCATCCCTTTGTTGGCCGAGACTCCGTCCGGATAGTGATGGATGTGGCCCTTGCGCATCGCTTCGTACTTCTTGTTGTTGAGGACAATGATCGTGATCGGCAAGTCGTGCCGCCTCGAGGCACCGAGCGCCTGGATGATGGGGTTGTATAGAAACGAGCCGTCGCCGACGAGCAGCGCCACCGGTCGCTCGGGCGCCGCGAGTTTGATCCCGAGCGCGGTTCCAATGCCCTGGCCGAGGCCACCAGACCCGCGGAAGAAGCTTTGTGGGGTGGTCTGCGGCAGGTGCTGGCGGATTAGTGGGGAATGGGTGATCGTCTCGTCCACATAAATGGTATCGGCGGGCATCGTTTCGCCAAGCGCGCCGAGGAGCGAGAGCGGATCGATTGCACTTCCATTCTGTGCCTTCTCGCGCTCGGCGCGAAGGGTATCAACATAATCCTGATGATCGCGGGTCCAGCGCTGGCGCCGTGCATTCACTGTGCCGGTCTCGATCTTCATCGACTTTGCCGCCGCGTTCAGCAGCGTCAGCGATTCCGCAATATCGCCTTCGAGATAAAAATCCGCGTGCAGGTTTTGGTAGACCATGTGCTCCTTGAGTGGATGGTCGTGGATCGCGACGATCTTGCCGCGCGTCGGCCGCCGCCGTGGCGGATACCAAGGCGCGCGCGCGCCTACCAGAAGCACAAGGTCGGCGTCGTCGAGCGCTTTATATCTGCCCACGCCAAGGTAGAGCGGATGATTGGTCGGGAAGTTTGCATACGCGTTCACCCGTCCGTTGATCACTGGTATGGCGAGAAGGTTGACGAACTCCTGCAACGCTGAAAACGCTTTCGGATCCCGCCCGGCGGTCTCCGTCACGATGACGGGACTCTTGGCCTTATGCACGAGCTCCGCAACCTTTTCGACGTCCTGCGGCCTCGGTTGCACCGTGGGCGCGGGCGGGACCTCGCGCGCGGTCTCCGGCGGCGTCCAGTCGTGCAGCATGTGTTCAAGCGGCACGTTGAGATAGATCGGCCCCTTCGGCACGCGCTGCGCCATTTCGCCGGCGCGGATCACGCTCTCATAGAGCGTATAGGGGCTGGTGACGGTGCGAGCCCACTTCGCAAATGGCTCGACGAAGCGTTCGATGCCGCCGACGGATAGACCGCCATACCACTGCTGCTCAATGTCGAGTTCCGGATCTTCGCCCAGCGTCTGCGATTCGCCGGACATGATCACCATCGGCACTTCGTTCTGCAGGGCCCCATGAATGCCCATGCTTCCCTGCAGCACGCCGACGCCGGCATGCACCAGCACCGCCTGCGGCCGGCCCGTGATCAGCGTATAGCCAGTCGCCATGTTGACCGCGAGGGTCTCATGCCAGGATTCGACGAAGGTGGGGCCCGCTCGGTTCTCGAGCTTCTGACGTGCCAGCGCCTCCCAGATTGGCGACCATTCCGACCCCGGCGAGGACATAATGTAGTCGATCTGGAGCTTGCGAAACGCCTCGAGGATTGCTTCGCCCCCGTCGAGATAATTTTTCATCTTGAACTCGCTCCTGAATGAGTGGCGCATACGACACGGATTTTTGCACCTTCGCAAGCGGGGAACATGTCCGCGGGATCATGTGGGTTGGTCTCGCTTCGCACCAGCGCATGCGGATTGACATTTGGCCGGTCCCGCACCATCAGCGGGCCTGGCCGCGAACCGGCAAGATAATCGCTGCTGAAAGACTCCAGATGAGAGCAACACGCAAGACACTACGCCGTGCCGATGATCTCCTGGCGGCGGGCTTGGTCCCGCGTGAACGACGCGCCGCGATCGAAGCGGTTACGGCGCGCTATGCGCTCGCGCTAACCGCCGACGTTGTCGAACTGGTCGATAGGGGCGACGCGCATGACCCCATTGCGCGCCAGTTCGTTCCGGACGACGCCGAGCTCGAAAGCCGGCCCGAGGAGATGATCGACCCGATCGGTGACGACGCGCATAGTCCAGTCACAGGCATCGTGCACCGCTATCCCGACCGGGTGCTGCTCAAGCCCGTCCATATCTGCGCAGCCTATTGCCGCTTTTGTTTCCGCCGCGAGGCGGTTGGACGCGCGCGCCCCCTCTCGCGCGCGCAGCTCGACGCCGCGATCGCCTATATCCGTGCCCATGATGACATCTGGGAGGTGATCCTCACGGGCGGCGATCCGTTGGTGCTCTCGCCGCGCCGTCTCGGGCAGCTCGTGCAGGCCCTTGGGACGATTGAGCATGTCAAAATTATCCGCGTGCACAGCCGGTTACCGGTGGTCGCGCCTTCGCGCGTGACGCCCGCGATGGTGGGCGCGCTCAAGGCGCCGGGAAAGGCGACCTACCTGGTGCTTCATGCCAATCATGCCCGTGAACTCACAGCAAAGGCGCGTGCAGCCTGTGCGCGCATAATCGATGCGGGCATTCCCATGTTGAGCCAGAGTGTGCTGTTGCGCGGCGTCAACGATGACGCCGCCGTGCTCGGCGAACTGATGCGCGCCTTGGTCGAATGCCGGATCAAGCCCTATTATCTACACCACGGGGATCTTGCGCCTGGCACCGCGCATTGGCGAACGAGCATCGAAGAAGGTCAGGGCTTGATGCGCGCTCTGCGTGGCCGCCTCTCCGGGCTATGCCAACCGACTTATGTGCTCGACATTCCTGGCGGCCATGGCAAATCGCCGATCGGCCCCACCTATCTCGCCAGTGCTGCCCGTGAGACTGGTACCGCGCGTTACGAAGTCGAGGATTTCAGGGGACGCCGTCACGCCTATCCGCCAGCGCGTGGAGCGTCCATCCCAGGTTCACCAGGATCGCCGGTTGACAAGGCGCCACAATAGGGCTCGCGGAACTGCCCCTCTCGTTTTCGAAGCCTGGTTACTCACCACCAGCCGCCGCCGCACCACATCTCGCAGGTATTGCGCCGGTACACATTGTAAAACAGCGCCACCACGCAGCGGCCGTTCCAGTCGCCTGCAAGCAGCCTGATCCGTTCGCCCGCGGCCCAACCGAAGCAGGTCGGCGTGGCTGCCGTAAAGCGCGCGCCGTTGATTATGAAGTTGCCGCTATATGGCGGCTGCACGACCTCGATCACGTGCCGCTCGGCCGGCAAATAAAACCTCTGATACGAGCGTCGAGGCGTGTACTCCAGCTCTGCCGCAAGCGCGCTCGCGCACGTCACCAGGGCTAAGACAAACGCTGCGGTCAGCTTTAGCATTTCCAATCCCCCGCTATCTGCACGCAAAGGATAGAAGCGATCTTCGGCCTTGCCAAGGAACGGCCAGTCTGCGCGCCATCGTGGAGCAGAGCACGTTGCGGGCTGCATTGCACTCCGACAGCCGGTTTTGTGGAATATTCGAGGTCCATCCGACGTCGCAGGTTTCAATGTTCGTCATTTCGATCGTCCTCGAGACTCTCGTCGCAGTCATAGCCGTCTTGGCGGCGCGGAACGTCTACGGCCTTGCATTTACGTTTGCGGCCTACGTGTTCTATGATCTCGCCCGCCTCCTGCAATGAGATGTTCAGGGAGGGCTCCTGTCGGGACTCTTCCTGTTCGCGACCATCACCGCGCTGGTCGCGATCTGGGGACTGTATCGCCAATAGATGACCCGAAGGAGTTGAGCTATGTCGAAATTCGCTGCATCACGCGGCCACCCCGTCGGACCAGCCGCGGCTCAACAGCGTCGCGTTCACCGTGACCATCGACAAGCAGGACGGTCGCCGCTTCTTTGGCACGTTCTCTTCGCCGCGCGGCAACGACAAGTTTGTCGCCGTGATCTCGCGCAACAATACGATTTTGCTGGTCGACTACGATGGCTATACGGTAGGTACAATCTTAGCCCCGAACCGCATGGAGTGGTGCTACATGCACCTGTCGCAGGCCACGCGCGTTGCCTCATGCACGGAGCTAACCAAGCAGCCATAGCCCTGCGGCCGGGGATGACCGATGGCGCGCCCTACGGGACTCGAACCCGTGTTTCCGCCGTGAAAGGGCGATGTCCTAGACCGCTAGACGAAGGGCGCTTCAGGCGCGGCGAGATATAGAGACGTTTGTACGTCGCGGCAAGGAAACGCCGCTCGCCGCCTTCCTCACCATTTGCCGCTATTGGGCATGGACTTCCACGGCTCCTTGGGCGGCAGCGGGGTGCCTCTCTGTAATAACTCGATCGACTGTTTATCGGGGGAGCGCACGAACGCCATCACGCCATCGCGCGGCGGGCGGTTGATCGTAACACCCGCCTTCATCAGTTTTTCGCACAAGCCATAGATATCGTCGACCTCGTAGGCGAGGTGACCGAAATAGCGCGCTTCGCCGTAGTCTTCGCTGTCCCAATTGTAGGTGAGTTCCACCAATGGGGCATGGCGGCCGGCGCGCTCGCTCTCCTCCACGCGGCCTTCGTCTTCCGGGGCAGCCAGAAACACGAGCGTGTAGCGATTTTTCTCGTCGACGCGGCGGCGCACCTCCTTGAGCCCGAGCTTGTTACAATAGAAATCGAGCGCTTGATCGAGGTTGCGCACGCGCAACATGGTGTGCAGATATCTCATGGGGCCGTGACCTCGTTGGATCGCCTACCGGTAAAGCATACATGATCGCGCCGGATCTAGAGACCGCAATCGACGATCTACAGGAGTTCATCGAGGGCTCGCGGGTTGTTGCCCCCTTTACCGGAGCCGGAATTTCCACTGAGTGCGGCATCCCGGATTTCCGCTCGCCCGGCGGACTCTGGACAAAAAACAGGCCGATCCCGTTCGAAGAGTTCCTCGCGAGTCAGGACCTGCGCGACGAGGCTTGGCGCAGGCGCTTTGCCATGGAGGCGCAGTTTTCCGCAGCCCGGCCCGGTCGCGGGCACCTCGCGCTTGCCAGCTTGTACCGCGCCGGCAAGGCACCGGCCGTGATCACGCAAAACATCGACAATCTGCATCAAAGCTCCGGAATATCAGCGGAACACGTGATCGAACTGCACGGGAATACGAGCTATGCCATGTGCCTTGGTTGCGGCAAACGCTACGAGCTCGAATGGGTGCGCCAGCAGTTCACCGCTGCCCGCGAACGCGCTCCCGATTGCGCCGACTGCGGCGGGCACATTAAGACGGCGACGATTTCATTCGGTCAGCCGATGCCAGAGCGCGAAATGCGCCGCGCCGAGCAACTGACGCTTGACTGTGATCTTTTTCTCGCAGTCGGGTCGTCGCTGGTCGTGTGGCCGGCCGCCGGATTCCCTCTGCTCGCCAAACGAAATGGCGCACGTTTGGTGATTATCAATCGCGAAGCGACCGAATTCGACGAAATTGCCGACTTGGTCATACGCCAAGACATCGGAACGGTGCTATCTCCTTTCATCGTCCACTGATTCGGCGAGCGAGTCGAGATTTGCACAGCCATTCCACCTCTTTTGGCGTGCAAATGCATTTTGGACTTTTCCGTTCGCCGCCGGATGGTATCTTCATGACGGCCAAGATTCGAAGCGCAAGCAAGTAGCGCCTGGACTGAGCGGCGGCGTTGGGGCGTCATGACGTCGGACGGAATTGGACCGAAGGAGCCGGCCAGCGGTTTGTCGAGCGACCGCGGCACTGGCGGCGAGATCGGCGGCGAGGCGGCGAGCGTCATCGAGCTGAGCGGCGTCATCAAGTGGTTCGACGTGTCCAAAGGCTATGGCTTCATCGTTCCCGACAACGGGATGCCCGACATTCTTCTGCACGTCACGTGCCTGAGGCGTGACGGTTTCCAGGTCGCCTACGAGGGCGCGCGGGTCGTGGTCGAGGTGCTGCAGCGGCCGCGCGGGCTCCAGGCATTCCGTGTTCTCTCGATGGACGAGTCGACAGCGGTGCACCCGGCGCAAATGCCGCCGCCGCGTACCCATGTGACGGTGACGCCGACCAGCGGGCTCGAAAGGGCGCAGGTCAAATGGTTCAACCGGCTGCGCGGCTTTGGCTTCCTGACTCGCGGGGAGGGCACGCCCGACATTTTCGTCCACATGGAGACCTTGCGCCGCTTCGGGCTCACCGAACTGCGGCCGGGCCAATACGTCCTCGTACGTTTCGGGCCTGGACCCAAGGGATTGATGGCGGCCGAGGTGCGACCTGAAGGAGCGCCGGCCGGCCCAGCCTCGCACTGATCCGTCTCGACCAGCCTGTATGCCGCTTTGCGCCCCCCGCTGAGCCATGACGGGTGTTCTGGGCACGGACCTCAAGGCCCCAAGCCTCTGGTATGATCGGCGCTCGTCGATCGAGACCCATTGCCCATGTGCCGCGGCCTCCTTGCCCTCCTTGCTGCCCTATTTGTCATCAGCTTGCCCTTCGTCGGGACAGCGGGGGGCCTTGCGGCTGCCGAACTGCAGCCGCTCGAGATCGCCAGTAAGGGGGGCGTGCATGTGTTCGCGGTAGAGCTGGCGTCCACGCCCGCGGAGCAGGCCAAGGGACTCATGGACCGGCGCGAACTCCCAGAAGGCCAAGGTATGCTGTTCGACTTCCACCAGGAACAGTCGACTAGCTTCTGGATGAAAAACACCTATATCCCCCTCGACATAATCTTCATTCGCGGGGATGGGCGAATCCTGCGCATCGCACAGAACACCGTGCCTCTGTCCGAAGCGCTCATTCCGTCCGGTGGCGCCGTGCGCGCGGTGCTCGAAGTGAACGCCGGCACGGCGAAGAAGCTTGGCATCGCGCCCGGCGACCGCGTGGCACATCCGATCTTTAGCGCGCGCTAAAGTCGCGCGACGATGATTGCCGGCGCGGCACGTGGAGCGACAATCCGGGGCGAAAGCAGCGCGGCTTGCTGGGCCAAAGCGAAGCGTGTATCGAGGCCGACGGGACAACGACGGGGCATAGCGCAGCCTGGTAGCGCGGGAGTTTTGGGTACTCCAGGTCGCAGGTTCAAATCCTGCTGCCCCGACCAAGTTGCGCTGTTCAGACGCGAGTAAGCAACTGACCATGATCGCCCGCATCTACAAGCCCGCGAAGACGGCAATGCAGTCCGGCACCGCTAAGACCAAGGAGTGGGTGCTCGACTACGAGCCTGAACAACCGCGCGAGATCGAGCCGCTCATGGGCTGGACCAGTTCAGGCGACATGCGTCAGCAGGTGCAGCTGCGTTTCGATACGCTCGAGGAAGCAGTCGCTTATTGTGAGCGCCACGGCATTGGCTATCAAATCTTCAAGTCCAAGCCGCCGACGCGGCGCGGCATGTCATATGCCGACAATTTTTCGGCCAACCGCCGCGATCCATGGACGCACTGAGCCCGGAGCTCAGTGGGCACTAGCCGGCGGCCGGAAAGCCGTGGGCCTCGACCCTTGATTACTGATTAGTGACCACTGACCTCTGGACCGCGTAGCTCAGCGCCCAGAGTGCGATGCCCGCGAGCGCGGCGATGAGCGCAATCAGTAGAAAGAAATCCGTCTTCCCCAGCCGGCTCCAGAAACCACCGAGGAATCCTGCGAGAACGTCGGCCGGCAGCGTGGTCGCAAACCAGACTCCCATCATGATGGATATCATCCGTGAGGGGGTGAGTTTTGAGATCAAGGCCAGTCCGACCGGTGCAAGGTGCAGTTCGCCTATAGTGGCAAGGACGAAATAACCCACAAGCCACAGCGCGCTCGCCTTACCGGTTGCCGTCCATGCCGCTGCGCTCGCCATGACCAGATTGGCCAACGCGACGCAGAGGCAACCGAAGGCCATCTTGCTGATTGCGAAAGGCTCGGTGCCTCGCCGGCCCTGCCGCGCCCATAGTCCGACGAGTAGCGGCGTCGCCATAAAGATCATGAAGGGATTGAGAGCGAGAAAGGACGGCGATGGAATCTGGCCATGCCAAAATCCAAGGTCGATTGAGCGGTCCGTAAAATCTTCGGCCCACAGCAGAATGGTGTTGCTTTGCTGATCGTAGGCGGCCCAGAACAGGGTGACCAGGGCGCACGTGGCGATGAGCGCCAGCACGGCGCGCCGCTCGGCGGTATCGAGCCGTTTCTTCTCTCGCGCGTCCGGGCCGCGGCGTGGGGGGATATCCGGGGGCAGGGTTTCCGCGCCGCAAAGATAGATCGCGAGGCTGATGAGCATCCCCACGCCGGCCGCGGCAAAGCCGTAGTGCCACCCGTACTGAACCGCGAGCGTGCCACATGCCAGCGGGGCTGCGAATGCCCCGACGTTGATCCCGAGATAGAAGATCGAATAGGCGCGGTCGCGCCGGACATCGCCGGGCGCGTAAAGCGCCCCGACATGCGTCGAGATGTTTGGCTTGAATGCGCCGATGCCGATAATCAGCATCAACAGCGCCAGGAGGAAAAGGGCCTCGAATGCCATCATAAAATGGCCGGCCGCCATGAACAGGCCACCGATGACGATCGTGCGATGCCGACCCAGCAGGCGGTCGGCCATGAGACCACCCAGGATCGGTGTGAAATAGGCAAGCCCTGTGTAGAAGCCGAAAAGTTGCGAGGCGAGTGGCTGGGCGTCGAGGCGGTCAAACAAAAATTCGAGCGCCGCTCTGACAGGGCCAAGACCGAGCACCGCCTCCGGACGGTCAGCATCGAAGAGATATTTTGTCATGTACAGCACGACCAGAGCGGCGTTGCCGAAGTAGGAGAAACGCTCCCATGCCTCGGTCGCAAACAGAACGGCAAGTCCGCGCGGGTGGCCGAGAAAGTCGTGCGTCGGAACAGGCGTCGCCGCGGGTTTGCTTGCTGGCGGTACGGTCATGATCGCGCCGGCAGACGCGCGTAGATGTCGCCAGAATTCACATTCTGCGGCAGCGCACGTACCCAGGCCGCAATCGCCTCGGCGTCCGTCCAATCCTCGTGCACGAAGGTGAGGCTCTCGCCGAGCACGGCGTTATAATGCGTGTAGCCGAGCTCCGTGGAGCGCTCGATGCAGGCCACCGCCACGCAGGGCTGGATGGTGGTGAATTCGAACGACAGCGTCGGGGATGGATAACTCAACCCCGCCAACGCATCTGCTTCGGAACCCTCCACGTCAATCTTGATGAACGCGGCTGGTCCGTGCCGCAGGAGAAGGGTATCGAGGGTTATCACTGGCACATCTATCGTGCTTGTCCACACTTGCCCTTCCCAGCCCGGCGCGCCATCAGCGGCCGTGCGGAACGCCTCTGAGGCGGTCGAAACCGTTGGATTGTCGATGTTGATGCTGAATGCAGCTATTCCCGCTTCGCGGCCCACAGCGACGGGTTCGATCGCCACGGCAGGATCGCGCCCATAAAGGAGCTTCAACGTCTGCACCAGCGCAGGCTGCGGCTCGACCGCGACCACGCGAGCGCGTAGGCGGCGGAATGCGGCGATGCGATCACCGACATGGGCGCCGATATCGAAGACCATATCGCCCGGCTGCACGAAGTGGGCGTAAAAGCGGTCCATCACCGCGCGCCGCGCACTGTTGCCGTAGTAAATCCGAAGCGAACGCGCCACGCCTCGCGTGGTGCGCCACAGCTCGTGCCAAGAGCGGTGCTGGTCGGGGGCCATGGCACCTAAGAGCTGCGCTGCGACATCTCGATCGCAGGCAGTTTCAGCGCGCGCAATTCCGGCGGCGGCAACACCTCCTCAGGCAAGCGGGCCAGTCCAAGCCCAATTAGGACTTTTCCCAGGGCGGGGGACGCGGTTGCTACAGCGAGCGGGATCGACAGCAGCGGGCCGCCGGCGATGAGCAAGGCGTAGGGGAGAGCCGCCGGGGCGGCGGTCGCCAGCAAGAGCACCGGGGCGAGGCCGAGTAATGTCTGGGGCCAGAACTGCCAAAACGCGGCCGACCACGATACCTCATGATCATGGCGCGCCTGCGCGCCCCACTCGACTGTGCGGCCGCACAGAAGACGCCACAGAAAGAGTGTGTGGCTCGCCCACATGATCGGAGCGATCAGCACGACGAAGCCCATGGTAATCATGAAGCTCGCGCTGAACCGCACTGCGCCACCGAACAGATGCCGCAGCTTGGCTCGAGCCAGCACGTCGATCACGGTCGCGATATTTGGTGCAAACCACATCACTAGGACGAGGAAGAGACCGGCCATTCCAACATCCCAGCGCATGAAAGCGGCCGGCGTCGAATCGAGCGCGACCGCCGCGCTGCCGATCAGCAACAGTCCGATCCACGCTGGGGAGCCAAGGAACATCAGGATGGCGAAGCCGAGTTGATAACGGCTCACTGGCAGCAAGCCCGGCAAGCGCAAAAAGTGCCAATACTGCATATTGCCCTGGCACCAGCGCAGATCACGGCGAATGAACTCGATCAATGTCGGCGGATTCTGTTCGAAGCTCGAACCTTCCGACGCCAGCACTCGGACGGCGTAGCCCGCGCGTCGCATCAATACCGCTTCGATCTGGTCGTGGCTAAGCACATACCTTTTTACCAGCGCGCCCTCGGCGAGCGCCTGCAGCTGACAGTGCCGCATGAACGGCGCAAGGCGCACGATCGCGTTGTGGCCCCAATATGGTCCGCAATCGCCTTGCCACCAGGCGCTGCCGATGGTGTAGGAGCGCATGCTCAGCCGCATGCCGAACTGGAAAATGCGAGCAAAGGGACTGGCCGACGGCATTCCGATGACCAGCGTTTGCAGGATTCCAACACTCGGATCGATCTGCATGATGCGCACGAGCTTGAGGACGAGGTCCACCGTCATGACGCTGTCGGCATCGAGCAATATTGCGAAATCGTGATGCTTACCCCAGCGCGCGCAGAAGTCTCCGACATTGCCGGCTTTGAAACCGATATTGTGGGAACGACGGCGGTATGTCAGAGCGATCCGTCCCCGCCATGATGCCGTGAGCGTCGCAAAGCACGCGTCCTCGCCGGCTGCGATCTCCTCGTCGCTGCTATCGCTCAGCACGTAGACATGGAAGCATTCGCCGACGCCGTGCGCAGTAAGCCCCTGCAGCATCGGCTCCAGCATGCGCGCGACGTGTTCTGGCGGCTCGTTGCGGGTGCACACGAGGATCGCGGTCGATGTGGTAATCGGCTCGTCGCCGCGCACCCGACCGGCAACCCGCAGGACCGCCACCGCCGGATCGCGCGCAAAGCGCATGATTAGGAGGCCGATGGTCGCATTCCAGAAGCCAATAACGTACCAGGGCAGCGTCAGCGCAAAGAGCACGACCAGCAGGAGATCGATGGCATTCAAGCCGCCCGGCGAGAGCGCAATCACGGCAAGCCAGATCAGCCCCGCCATGGTCAATCCGACGCACAGAAAAAACAGCGCCGGACGCCAGCCGGGCGCGGCGGCGGTGATCAGCTCGTCGCGAGAGGAACGTTCAAGCATGTACGGGGACTTTGCGTGGATTTACGGGCGGTTTTGACAATATAGCGACGTGCATTCAAGTCCAATGCGGTAGAAGACGCGAAGCGTGCTAGCGTAAAAACCCCAGCCCTCGGAGATCTTCCGCAGGAACCATAAGCAAGAACCAAGATGCAGGGCAAAGCGCTCTGGTATGTGGCCCCCGGCCGGGCCGAGGTGCGCGAGGAGACGGTTGATGCGCCCGAGGCTGGCGAGGTGCGGGTCCGTTCCCTGTTTGGAGCCATCAGTCGCGGCACCGAACGGCTCGTCCTCGCCGGCCGGGTACCGGTAAGCGAATACGAGCGCATGCGGGCGCCCTTGATGGCTGGCACCTTTCCTTTCCCAGTGAAATACGGCTACGCGACGGTAGGCCGGGTCGAGGGCGGTGCAGCCGACCAACGCATCGTTTTCAGCTTGCACCCGCACCAGAGCCTTTTCACCATATCGGCGGACGCTGTGGTTCCCGTGCCAGAGCGCGTGCCCCCACGGCGCGCCGTGCTCGCCGCGAATATGGAAACCGCGCTTAACGCCCTGTGGGACGGCGCTCCCGGCCCAGCCGACCGCATCGCGGTCGTGGGGGGTGGGCTCGTGGGTCTCTTGATTGGCTATCTATGCGCGCGGTTGCCGGGGGCCGAGGTTACAGTGGTTGATGTCGCTTCCGCGCGCGCCGAGGTCGCGCATCGGATCGGCGCCCACTTCGCCAACCCAAACGCGGCGCCCAGGGATTGCGATCTGGTCTTTCACACTAGCGGTACCGCCGCGGGCCTCGAAACTGCGCTACGCCTTGCGGGCGACGAAACAACCATCGTCGAGCTGAGCTGGTATGGAACCGGCGACGTCGCGGTGCCCCTCGGCGAGGCCTTCCACAGTCGGCGCTTGCGGCTCGTATCCAGCCAGGTTGGAGGCGTCGCGCCATCGCACCGCCCGCGGTGGACGCGCCGCAGGCGCCTCATGGCAGCGCTTGCGCTTCTCGAGGAGCCGGTGCTGGATATCCTGCTGGGTCCGAGCATAGCCTTCGACGATTTGCCGGCAAAATTGCCTTCGATTTTGGGTTACGACTCCGAAGGGATGTCTCCATTAATCCGCTACCCTGCGGCCGATGAAATCTCCTGACGCCAGGATGTCCCGTGCACGCCGTTGAGGTCTCGGACCAAATCATGATCGCCCATTCGTTCCGCGGCGAGCTGTTCGGCCCGGCGCAAAAGATGCATGGGGCGACCTTCGTCATTCGCGTGGCATTTCTTGCGGACGACCTCGATTCCCACGGTATTGTGGTCGACATCGCGCGTGCCCGAGAGATGCTCGGGGAGGCCCTCGCGCCACTCAATTATCGCAACCTGGATGAATTGCCGCAGTTTAAGGGGATCAACACCACCACTGAATTTCTGACCAGGCATCTCTTCGAGCACTTCGCGGCTGCCGCGCGTGCAGGCAAGCTCGGCCGCGACGGCCGCGAGCTCAAGTCGATCAGGGTAACCGTGGCGGAATCTCCAGTCGCGCGTGCTTGGTACGAGGCCTCGTTGTGGTAAAGGAGGCCTTCTTTGCAGTGCCAGGCGACCTTGCCAGCCCGACCGGCGGCTACGCCTATGATCGTCGCATCATCGCGGAGCTTCCGGCGCTTGATTGGCGAGCCAGCGTGGTCGAGCTTGGCGACGGTTTCCCTTATCCCACGGCGGATGCACGCGCCACGGCCTGTGCGCGCCTGTCGGCACTCGCGCCCGGGCGTCCAGTCGTGATCGACGGCCTCGCCTTCGGCGTTTTGCCGGATGCCGCGCAGGCGCTCTGCGCGAACCATTCGTTGATTGCGCTGGTGCATCATCCGCTGGCGCTCGAGTCGGGGTTGAACGCGACACAGCTTGCTTCTCTGCACGCAAGCGAGCGCGCAGCGCTTGGCTGTGCGCGGCACGTCGTTGCGACGAGCGCGATGGTCGCCCGGCTGCTCGTCGAAGATTATGGCCTCCCCTCCGGCCGGATCAGCGTCGTCGAGCCGGGAACGGATCGCGTGTCGATCGCGCCGCGTCACGATGGAGATGTCGTGGCGCTCCTTGCGATCGGCTCGGTCATCCCGCGCAAGGGCTACGATGTGCTGGTCGCCGCGCTGGCCCGATTGAGGCATCTGTCGTGGCGGCTGGTGATTGCCGGCGATTGCCGGCGTAGCCCGCAAACTGTCCGGCAGGTGAAGGCCGACATCGCGCGTCTCGGTCTCGCGGATCGCATTACACTGCTCGGCGCCGTCGCTTGCGATGAAGTTGCCCCACTCTACGCGTCGGCCCATCTGTTCGTGCTGCCGTCACGGTTCGAAGGCTACGGCATGGCCTATGCCGAAGCGATCGCCCATGGCCTGCCGGTCGTGGGCACAACCGCCGGCGCGATTCCGCAGACGGTGCCGCCCGGTGCCGGCGTGCTTGTGCCCCCCGACAATGTCGAGGCACTCGCGGCGACGCTGCAACAGCTCATTTCCAAGCCGGAGGAGCGCGAGCGTCTCGCCGCTGGCGCGCGGTCCGCCGCGTTCCCATCGTGGAGGGAGCAGGCGGCCTTATTTGCTCGAGTACTGGAAAGCGTCGGATGAGCGAGTACTCCCCCGAATGGCTGGCTTTGCGCGAACCTTATGACATAGCCGCGCGGAATGCCGTGGTGCTCGATAGCGTCGCCTCAGCATTCCTTGGGCGGGCGACGATCTCAGTCGTCGATCTCGCCTGTGGCACCGGCGCGACACTGCGCGCGGTGCGGTCGCATCTTCCGTCGCGCCAGAGCTGGACACTGGTCGACCATAGTCTCGCGCTTCTGGCGCTTGCGTCGCCGTCCCCCCCGGCGAATGTGACGGTGACCACCATAGCGGTCGATCTCGCGCGCGACCTCAAACTTGCGCTCGATGGTCCCATCGATCTCGTGACCACCTCTGCTCTTCTCGACCTTGTTTCTCTGGCCTGGCTCGACCGTCTTATCGCCGAGGTCGCTGCGCGGCGGCTGCCGTTCTATGGCGCGCTGACCTATGACGGCCGCGCCGTTGCTGAACCGGTGGTGCGCCACGATCTCGAACTCCTGACCGGATTTAATCTCCACCAACGGACCGACAAGGGTTTCGGTCCGGCGCTTGGCCCACCCGCCGCCGCGCACGCCGCCGAGCGATTTCAAGAGTTCGGTTACGCGGTGGTACAGGGCCACTCGGACTGGATGTTCGGGCCCGACGATCGGGCCATCCAGGATGCCCTGTTTGCTGGCTGGGCCGATATCGGCGTGCTGACCACAACCTTATCGCAGGGTCAAATCGCAGAGTGGCTGAATTGGCGGCGCACGTATCTAGCCCAAGGTCGTTCGAAGCTGCGGGTCGGTCACGTCGATATCTTTGCCCGACCGATCGGGACCCGCTGAGCACTGAGGTCGCAGTCCAGCAGCACATCGCCACCGAGACTGTGAGCGCGCATGGGGGCGCGCATTGCTTGATCGAGCCGCTCGATCGGCGGCAGCGTGAGACTCGCCCGTCCGGCGCCTAGGATCAGGGGCGCAATCAGGATATGGAGGCGGTCGAGACAGCGTGCCGCAAGAAAGCGCGAGACCGTGTCGGCCCCGCCTTCGATCAGAATGCGCCGGAAGCCGCGTGCCGCGAGCGCGGCGACGATCCCGGCAGGGGCAAGCTGGCTGTTTTCCGCGGGAAGCCGCACGACCTCGACCCCAGCGGGCGGCGCGGATGTCTTGGCGCTGGTGATGACGAGCCGGCGAATACCGTCCACCGCGAGCACGCGTGCGTTTGCTGGCAACCGACCATTGGGGTCGATGACGACCCGCGCAGGGTTGGGCCCCTCGACGCGGCGCACCGTTAGTTGCGGATCGTCGGCGATGGCCGTGCCTACCCCGATGACAACGGCATCGACCAGCGCGCGTAGCCGGTGCAGATGGATGAGGCCAGACTCGCCATTGATGTAATGGGACTGTCCGCTCGAGGTCGCGATGCGAGCGTCGATCGACTGACCGCACTGCCCGACCAGAACGAGATCGTCGATTGTACCTTGGCGGAGCGGTCCGAACACGTCCTCCCACGGCTGCGGCAGGGAACTACTGATGCTGCGGAACGTTTTTGGTACCGGCGCCCACAAAGCGTCGCCGGAGCCTTGCTGAAGGCCGAAACGTTGGTTGCAATCCGGTTTGGCGGGGCGCTCCGCCATTGGCAAATACCTGCTTTTCGAGCGTGCCACCGCGTGTCATGATATTTCGCGATGAAATGCCTGCAAACGCCTGCAATGAAAAAGACTTTGACAACGGAATAAAATCCCCCAAATCGCGTTCTTATTCCGTTGATGTGGTTCGTGGTGGCGCGGCTCAAAGCTGCGTGAGTGATATGGCTGGGAGTAGCATGTCGGGCCTGTTTGGCACGCCCACGCAAGTCGCAGTGGAGCGGGGACTTGCGGAATTTCGCTCGGGACGGCCGGTTATTCTGACATTGGGTGGGGAAAGGACCCTGGCCTTGCCGGTCGACGGCATGACCGACCAGGGACTTATCGCTTTCAGACAGTTATGCGCGCCGGCGCGGCCTCGCCTGCTCATCACCGCGCGCCGAGCTCGGGCCCTCGGGCTCAACGCCGTCGGGTCGACCGGTTTAGCGATCGGTGATCTCTACAACCGCGCTGCCGTCTTCTCACTTGCCGCGGACGCGCAAGTCACCCGGCATCTCGAGGTCATCCCTACCGGCGAGACGGCCCCCGCCGCTATCGAACTTGCCAAGCTTGCGCAGTTGCTCCCCGCCCTGCTGTTTTGTGAGGCTGGAACAAAGGCGGCAAACGCGAGCGAGGCGCCACTAGTGACGGTCGCTGCCGATGCGGTCGCGCAGTTTCGCCGCGGGGGGAGCGAATCCCTTGCGGTCGTTGCCGAAGCCGCCATTCCCCTCAATGGCGGGATCCCAGCCCGCTTCGTGATCTTTCGCGATGCGGTCGGCGGCACGCCGGTGGCGGTCATCGTGGGAAAGCCAGATCTCGCGCAACCCGTCGCGGTGCGATTGCATTCGGCCTGCCTCACTGGAGATGTGTTCGGCTCGCGGCGATGCGACTGCGGAGATCAGCTTCGCCTGGCGCTCCCGCAGCTCGCGCAGCACGGTGGCGGCATCATCCTTTACTTGGAGCAGGAAGGTCGCGGGCTTGGGCTAACCAACAAGATCCGCGCCTATCAGCTGCAAGAAGCGGGGCTCGACACGGTGGACGCGAACACCGTGCTCGGCTTCGACGACGACGAACGCGACTACAGCGTTGCCGTGCGCATGCTGCAGTTGTTGGGCTGCACCCGGGTGCGGCTTTTGACCAATAACCCCGCGAAGCTCGACGGCCTCGCCCATGCGGGCATCGACGTGTCGGGGCGCGTACCTCTACATGGTCCGATCAATTCCGACAACCGCCGCTATCTGACCGCGAAGGCGATGCGCGCCGGACACAAGCTCGATCATATCTTCGGCGCGCTCGTCGATCCCAACGACGGCTCCTGACTAGATCTCCGCCTGTCCGTGATTACATCGCAACGGATCAGCGTGGCTGCCACGCCGCCTGCGAGCGTTGCCAGCACGCACCAATATGCATAACGGAAATCGGACGCCACGCCGACCACAAAGAAGGTCATCACATAGACGATGGCGCACGCGCTCACCGCCACGGCGAACGCTCCCGCAGGCGCAGATCTTACCGGCAAGGCCGAAAGAAAGACCGCGAAGGCAAGGATTGTCCAAAGCCCTGGCCGAAACAGTAGCGTCGGCTGGAGTGCCTCGTGCAATGCTATGAGCGGCACGAAGTAGCGACTTTGGCCGTAGCCTGAGGCGGGATCGAGCCAATCCCAGACTGGTAAGACGAGGTTTGAACGGGCGAGGAATTGCCACATGAAGGTCGCGCGGTGGGTGAGGTAAGCGAAGGGGTGCGCCCAAACGGCATGCCACCACGCTTGCGTCAACCGCGCCGTCCCAAAGATCTTATCGTCTGGGCTTTCCAATCGTTGCATCACGAAAGGGCAAGGTTCGACGTGCCAGTAGGAGTCCCAGCGGACGGGGTCGTAGCATTTGGTGGTCAAGAGCGTTGTCTGCTCGGCATTCCACGCGACCGGAAACTGGTTCTCTCCGGCGAAATGGCTGATGCCTCCGAGATCGAAAACGACGATGGAGTGGAGCGGATTCTGTCGCTCTGCACCGAGAATGTCGTAGTAGACGAAAGGGACCAGCGCATAGAACGCAATGAACGCGGGCACGAAGGCGAGCGCCAGCCTCCTTGGATCGACGCGCATTGGCCAAATGACATAGGCGGCAAGAATCGGTGCAGCAACGACGGCATTCGGCCGCAGCAGTACCCCGAATGCGACCAACAGCAGCGCCAATGCTTGGATGACCGCGCGCCATCGCGCCGCGTGCTCTGCGGCGAAAAAGGCAAGGACGGCCGCGACGAACCAAATGACTCCGAACAGAACGTCGCGCCACACCATCCCGACGAAGAAGAATGCTGGCGGCGCCAGGGCAACGAAAGGCGTCGCCAGCGCAAGCCAAACCGAGCGACGCCCCGCTAGAAAAGCGAGCGTGCCAAAGGCGATCCAATAGAGGCTGGCCGTTAGCAGGAACATGCTCGCCGACCCGGGCGCGATTGGATCGATCAGCCGCCAGAGCACCGCCATTGCCGGGGATTGCCAATCGCCAAACCGCCACGCGGTCGCGTCGGCATAGACATAGCGTGCATCGGCGGTGCTGTAGGCCGGATAGAACACCAGCAGGGTGAGGCCGAACCCAGCTGCCGTCATGACCAGAGCGCACCACCGGCTCCTGCTCTGCGCAGGAGCCTGTGACGCGATTATCTCGGTCTCCTCAACGGCTGACATCGATCGGGGTCAACGGGCTCATCGAATAAACTGGAGCCGTCGACCTCGCGATTACCATCCGTCCGCGCACGGCGCAAACCGTGAGTCCCCCTTGGTTTATTCTCACGTCCCGCCGGACTGGACAGGCCGGGCACGCCTAGAGTCGTTCTGCTGTCGGGTCGAGACTTGCTTAATAGGCGTCCCAGGACTCGACCGGGAGGATCTTGCCTTGCTTGATCATGATCTCATGGGACGAGACCGGCGCCGATGCCTCCTCGACCTTACCGCCGAATTTTGGCCCTGCCACTGTGGCTATCGACCAAACGACGGCCACTGCAGCGATGGCAACGATTGCCGTCACAATGATGAGTTTGCGCATCTCGTATCACCCTTGCATCGTGATGAGTTGCGCAATTGTCTTGGCACATCGTGCGCTCCAGCAGCGTGAAGCGCTTCACACAGGTGCATCCCTTCGGACCGGGCCATGGTGGCGTCCCCGGCAGGACTCGAACCTGCGACCTGCGGATTAGAAATCCGCTGCTGCTATCCAGCTGAGCTACGGGGACGCGACTTAAACGCTTTTACTCAAGATCGGCGCTGTCTGCCAGCGGCACGAAAACCTTCAATGTGCGCGCATTTTTTCGTTCTGATCTTTCCGCCTCCCGCGAAACTGCGTAATTTCATTCAGATGACGAGGCCGAACGTGGATGCGAGCAAAACAAGGCCAGGCGCGAGGCCAGCTCGCGCGAACTATCGATTCTGGAACGCCCGATGATCAAGGTCTGCAGGCTCGGCCATGCGACTCTCACGACGCCCGATCTGGATCGGCAAGTGGCGTATTATACCCACGTCGTCGGCCTCACCCTCATCGAGCGGCAGGCCAAGCGGGCGTTTCTGGCGAGCAAGCAGGGCCTCGAGGCGATCGCCCTCGAGCTCGGCGCACCCAACGCGCTGTCTCGGCTCGCCTTCCAAGTCGCGCCCGGAACCGATTTTGCGGAGCTCGCCCGCGAATTGACGACGCAAGGGATCAAGTCCGAACGCCGAAGCTCCATTTCTCCCGGGGTGACCGACGCCCTCGTATTCGAAGATCCGAAACATACGGCGATCGAAATTTTTTCCGAATATAGCTTTGCCAAGGAAGACGGTACTCAGGCCGGCATCATGCCGCTCAAGCTCGGCCATGTCGCTTATCGCGTCAGCGATGTGCAGCAGATCGTGCAATTCTATACCGACGTGCTGGGCTTTCGGGTCTCGGACTGGCGCGATGAGACGTTCGCCTTCCTGCGCTGCGGGCCCGATCACCACACCGTCAATTTCGTGGTCGACGAGGTGCCCCAGCTCCATCACATTGCATTCGAGGTGAAGGACTGGGCAGAGATTCAAAGAGCCTGTGAATGGCTCGCCAAGAACAACATTCACCTGGTGTGGGGTCCTGGTCGCCACATCATTGGCCACAACATCGCGATCTATCACCGCAATCCCGACAAGGTGCGGGTCGAGTTCTTCTGCGAAATGGATCTCATGAAGGACGAAGCGCTCGGCTATTTCGATCCTCGTCCCTGGCACCAGGATCGGCCGCAGCGGCCGAAGGTCTGGGGGCCAGATACGCTGCGCAATTATTGGGGTTTTGGGTCGGAGCGCATCATCCGCGGCTACCAGACGGTGGAATAAGGGGCTCGAACTACCCAAGCCCCGCGACGCGACACTGCATCGCGGTGAGGTTGCAATAGCCCCGCCACACCAGCTATGGCCTCTACGTGGCCTGAAGCGGGGGTGAACAGACTAGCCGTCGTTAAACCGTTGACTGAACGTCAGAAGGCGGCGCCTGAGCGGATAAGCGACATGGTGATCACGGCGGAGAAGGAGGGGCATCAGCGCGCCTCGGTGCGTAGTCTCAAGACGATGGTCGACTTTGCGGTCGGCTCGCACGCGCGTGCGCTGGCGGTGCTTCTCGCGGTCGCGCTCTTGGCCTTCCTGCCCGGCTTCTTCAGCATTCCGCCGATTGATCGTGACGAGGCCCGCTTCGCTCAAGCAACCAAGCAGATGGTGGAGAGCGGCGACTACGTGGATATCCGTTTCCAGGACGAGGTGCGTTACAAGAAGCCGGTCGGTATTTACTGGCTGCAAGCCGTGGTCGTGAAGACAGCGCGCGCCCTCGGTTTTCCAGGTGCCCTCACGACGATTTGGCTCTATCGCATTCCCTCCCTCGTCGGATCCATCGGTGCAGTCCTCCTGACTTATTGGGCCGCACTCGCATTCGTGTCACGCCGTGCTGCGGTGCTTGCCGGACTGATGATGGCAAGCTGCGTGCTGCTCGGTATCGAGCGGCTCCTCGCCAAGACCGATGCATTGTTGCTCATGACCGTCGTTGCGGCCATGGGCGCAATGGGGCGCGCCTATCTCCGGCAGCGACGCCAGCAGCTGGAAACCGGCGGCTCTTGGATGCTCGGCGCCATATTTTGGACGGCGCTCGGCGCCGGCGTGCTGCTCAAGGGACCGCTGGTCGTGATGGTCGTCGCCCTTGCCGCACTTGCACTCATCCTCATCGATCGCTCCGCCGGCTGGCTACTGACGCTCAAGCCGCTCGCCGGTATCGTCTGGCTTGCGCTCCTCGTGCTCCCCTGGTTCATCGCGATCATCGGGCGCTCAGGTGACGCGTTCCTTGCCGAATCGGTCGGGGCGGACCTGCTAAGCAAGATATCTGCCGGCCAGGAATCCCACGGGGCTCCGCCCGGCTACTATTTCGTTCTATTCTGGGTGAGCTTCTGGCCGGGTGCGACGTTGGCGGCATTGGCGGCGCCCGCGGTCTGGCGGGCGCGGCGCGGACCCGCGGTCAAATTTCTGCTGGCTTGGCTCGTGCCGTCCTGGCTGGTCTTCGAGTTGGTGGTGACCAAACTGCCGCACTACGTTCTACCGCTCTATCCTGCAATCGCCATCCTGCTTGCGGGTGCTATCGATGCGCGAGCGCTGTCGCATAGGACCTTTCTCGAGTGGGGCACGATCTGGTGGTTTATATTTCCGGTGCTGGCGGGTATAGCGGGAATCGTGGTTCTCGCGGTGCTCGGCCGGCAGTTCGGCTTGTTGGTTTGGCCTTTGATCGGAGCAGCCGCGCTGCTCGGTTTCTTGGCCTGGCGGCTCTACCAAGTCGATGGCGCCGAGCACGCGTTGCTGCGCGGCGTCGCGGCCGCGATCCTGATGGCCATCGCCATTTTCGGCTTGATTATTCCATCACTCGGCCAATTGTTTCCGAGCCCAACGCTTGCCCGCATCCTGTACGAGAGCGGTTGCACGCAACCGCAGGCAGCGGCCGTGGGATATCAGGAGCCGAGCCTGATTTTCCTCACTGGTACCGCGACCCGCCTTGTCGATGTTGCGACTGCCGCTGAGTTTCTACGCGGCGGGGAATGCCGCTTCGCTTTTGTCGAAGCGAGCCAGGAACGCAGTTTTGGCCAGCGCGCCGAAGCGATTGGCCTACGCTATCGGGCTGGGCCTCGCGTCGATGCGATCAACATCAGCTCCGGACGGCCGATCACGATCGCGGTGTTTCGTTCGGCAGGCTCCTCGTGAGCGTGGGCAGTCCGCTCAAACAGGCCTCGATGAACGGTGCGGTGGCGCGGCTGCACGAGTTGCGCGCCAATCTCGCTTGGGCTTTTGCGCTCTTTGCACGCGCGCGGAAGTCGGCGGTGACGCCGATATGGCGTGCACGGCTGCGGCTCGCGATCGCCACGGCGGTGGGAGTTGCCATCATCTTGGTGACGATGATCGTCTTGGATGCTCCGGCGGTCACTGCGGCGCAACGTGCGCCCGAATGGATGATCGTGATGTTCGAATACGTCACCGTGTTTGGCAAGTCCGTTTGGTTTCTGCTGCCGATCCTGCTCGCCCTGGCGCTGATTGCGTGCTTCTCGACGAAGCAGATTGCGCGCATGACACGGGGCGTGCTCGCTGCGCTCGCGGTGCGGCTTGGCTTTCTGTTCTTTGCGATTGGCTTACCCGGTTTGGTGTTCACGATCGCCAAGCGTCTGGTTGGCCGAGCCCGACCATTCGTCGAGGGTAGTGCCGGCCCGCTCGTCTATCACCCGCTCGGCTGGAACGTCGAATATTCGAGTCTGCCGTCAGGCCATGCCGTCGATGCGTTCGCCGCCGCCATGGCCATTGGCACGTTGTGGCCACGCGCACGGCCGGTGATGTGGACCTACGCCGTCATCATTGCCTTGAGTCGAGTAGTGCTCACGGCTCACTTCCCGAGCGATGTAATGGTTGGGGCCTTCGTCGGCGTGCTCGGCGTGCTGCTGGTGCGCGATTGGTACGCAGCACGCAGGCTAGGCTTCGTACTTGGCGCGGATGGACGGGTTCGATCATTGCCCGGTCCGTCCTTCACGCGCCTCAAGAGGGTTGCCGGGCAGCTTATCGCCCCATAAGAAGCTCGCGCACTGCGAGCTGCAAGGTGATCCTGGCGCCGTCATGTCGGGCAGATCATGAGCGAAACGCTTGCAAGGGGAAGCGCGCCGGCTGTTTCCATCGTCATTCCGGTGCGCAATGAAGCCGGCAATATCGCGCCGCTGGTCGACGAGATCGCAGCGGCGCTCGACAGGAATGTCACATTCGAAGTTATCTTCGTCAACGATGGCTCGACCGATCGCACGGAAGCCGAATTGATCGAACTGATGGCGAGCCGTCCGTGGCTGCGACAGATCAAGCATCGCACCTCATGCGGACAATCGGCGGCCGTATCGAGTGGCGTGATGCAAGCTCGCGCGGGAGTCGTCGTTACGCTCGATGGAGACGGCCAGAACGATCCGGCCTTCATTCCGGCGCTGCTCGCGGGGATGACGGAAGCGCCCCGTATCGGCCTCGTGGCGGGCCAGCGGGTCGGCCGTCAGGCGAACTGGTTCAAAAAGCTGCAATCGCGTGTTGCTAACGCCGTGCGCAGCCTGGTCCTGCGTGACGGCACCCGCGATACGGGTTGCGGGCTCAAGGCCTTCCGCCGGGATCTTTTTCTGGCATTGCCCTACTTTGACGGATTGCACCGCTTTCTCCCGGCACTGGTGCGGCGCGAAGGCTACGACATCGGCTACGTCGATGTCATCGATCGTGCGCGCCGGGCCGGCACGTCGAACTACGGTATGTGGGACCGCCTTTGGATCGGGATTGTTGATCTCTTCGGTGTGTGGTGGCTCATCCGCCGCCGCCGTGACGTTCCGCAGGTCTCGGAGGTGAAACGGAATGTTGATTGATCTCTCACAGGCGATCGGAAGCTACTTGCACGAAGTTTTTGTGGCCAAGTTTCAGTGGTGGGTGCTGCTCGGCTATGTGGCGCAAATTATGTTCACCATGCGATTCCTGGTGCAGTGGATCGCTTCCGAACGCGCGGGAAAAATGGTGATGCCGATCGCGTTCTGGTTTTTCTCGATTGGCGGCGGCGCGCTGCTATTGGCCTATGCGCTGTATATCCGCGATCCGGTTTTCATTCTGGGCCAAGCGTTCGGCGTATTCGTGTATGGACGCAATCTCTATTTCGAGTTGCGCGATCGCCGCAGCGCCACGGCCGCGACGTGACATTCGAAAGTCGGTATCGCCATTATTGCGGCACGTAAGCTTGCCGCAGGGGTGCTAAGTGCTATGCTCTCGAAAGAGTGGCACAGACTGGAGGCAGAGATGACGTTGACTGCTGCAACGACATCCGAACGCCACGCCGCGGAGCCGATCGAAGTCATTCCGACCGGTCGAGCGCTCGGCGCCGAAGTACGGGGCATTGATCTCAGCAAGCTCAGCCAGACCGGCTTCGTGCGGCTCATTCAGACGTGGCAGCAGTATTCGGTGGTGCTGATCCGCAATCAGAGGCTGAGTGATCAGGAGCTGATCGCCTTCAGCCGTCGCTTGGGGGATCTCGACTGGGCGCCGATCCAAGAAACGGGCCGCCGTTTCGTCGAAGGACTCCCGGAAATTTACATCGTTTCTAACGTCAAGGTGAACGGTGAGCCGATCGGCAGCCTCGGCGACGGCGAAGCCGTATGGCACACCGACATGTCGTATCTCGAGGTGCCGCCGAAGGCGAGTATTCTCTATTCCCTCGAAGTGCCGCCGGTCGGCGGCAACACATCGTTCTGTACGATGTACGGCATCTATGAGGCGCTGCCTCAGAGGCTCAAGGACCGCATCTCCGGCCTGAAGATCAAGCACGACGGCACGTACAATAGCGGTGGGTATGTGCGGCAGGGCGTAACGCCGACCGACGATCCGCGCACCTCGCCAGGCGCGGTGCATCCGCTGGTGTGCACCCATCCGCACACAGGTCGGCGCATGCTCTATCTCGGGCGCCGCCGTAACGCGTATCTGGTCGAGCTTGAGCTTGCGGAGTCCGAAGTGCTGCTCGACGAGCTCTGGAGTTTCGTCGACCGGCCGGAATTTGCGTGGGAGCACGTTTGGCGTATCGGCGATCTCGTGTTGTGGGACAATCGCTGCACCATGCATCGGCGCGACGCCTTCGATCCGAGCAGTCGGCGAGTCATGCATCGCACTCAAGTCAAAGGCGAGCAACGGCCTTCCTGATTCCGCGCAAGCTGTTGCGACTTCGCGCACCAACGAGGGAGCGGGCGCTTCATGAGGCGGCGCGACGTACTCGCCCTTGGCGTGACCGCGCTGTCGCTGGGGTCGCTGATGCTGCACCCTGCGCGGGCTCAGTCCAAATACCCGGACCGTCCGATCCGGCTCGTCATTCCTTTCCCCCCAGGCGGTGGATACGACGCCGTGGGCCGCCCTTGGGCGGAGAAGATGAAGGCGGTGCTTGGCACCGTGGTGGTTGAAAACCAAGGGGGAGGAGGCAGTTCGCTCGGCGCTGCCTCGGTCGCTCGCGCCCGCCCGGACGGCTACACTATCCTGCTGGGTGGTTCGAGCACTCACATCACCGAGGCTATTCTCAAAAGCCGCCCACTCTACGATCCGCTCAAAGAGCTCGAGCCGATTACAAACGTGGTGGTTTCGGCTTTTGCCCTTGCGGTCCATCCCGCAGTGCCGGCTCACACGCTGAGTGAGTTCATCGAGTACGCCAAGGCCAATCCCGGCAAGCTGTCCTATGGGCATGCCGGTGTCGGCTCGTTGAACCACCTGACCGGCGAATTGTTTAAATCGCTGGCTGGATTGCCGCACCTCGTTCATGTGCCATACCGTGGATCGGGACCGGCGACCGCCGATACCATCAGCGGACAAGTCGCGATGGTCACCCCGGCCGTCACAAGCGCGTTACTTGAACTCAATCGGACCGGCAAGCTGCGCATTCTTGCCGTGACCAGTCCCACCCGTCTGATCGCCACGACGGAGATCCCCACTGCCGTGGAAACCGGACTCCCGGGAATGATCTCGCAGCAGTCGATTGGCCTGTTCGCTCCCGCCGGGACCCCGAAGGCAATCATCGAGCAAATTTCGCAGGCGACGCGCACGGCGCTCGCAGACGCGACCTACCGGCAAACGCTCATCGAGTCGGGTTTCGAACCCGACGTCGATTCAACGCCGGACAAATTCCGCCGCTTCATCGAAGGAGACATTGCCCGGTGGTCTCCTGTTGTCAAAGCGATCGGGCTAAAGCTCGATTGAATCCGGAAGGGGCGGCGCGATCTCCGCGTTCATACTGTGCGATTAGGCGGGAGGCGTCTCACCGCGCCGCTGCAAGTGCGGCAAAGCCGCGTTCCAGGTCGCCAATCAAGTCGTCGACGTCCTCGAGGCCGATGTGCAGGCGCACGGTCGGGCCGCCCGGCATCCATTTCGTCGCTGTGCGGATACTGGTGCAGTCGAATGGAATGGCCAGGCTCTCGAAGCCGCCCCAAGATGGCCCGATCCCGAAAAGGTTGAGCGCGTCGATGAAGGCGTAGACCGCGCTTTGCGCGACTGGTTTGAATACCATGCTAAATAATCCACTCGCGCCGGAAAAATCGCGCCGCCAGATGGCATGCCCGGGACAGCTTTCTAGCGCCGGATGAAGCACGCGCGCGATTTCCGGACGCTCGGCAAGCCAGGATGCAACTTTCAGTCCTGACTGGTAATGTTGCACGAGCCGCACGCCCATGGTACGCAGCCCGCGCAGGCCGAGATACATGTCATCCGGCCCGACGCAGAGGCCGAGCAGGTATACGGTCTCGCTCAGGCGTGCCCACGTTGCCTGGTTGGCGGATACGGTGCCGAGCATCACGTCCGAATGGCCGCCGATATATTTTGTGCCTGCTTGGATCGACAAATCGACTCCCTTTTCGAACGCCTTGAAATAGAGCGAAGTCGCCCAGGTATTATCCATCAGGACGACCGCGCCCGCGCCATGAGCAGCTGCCGCGATCGCGGGGACGTCTTGGACCTCGAACGAGAGTGAACCGGGCGCCTCGACGAACACAGCTCGAGTGTTGGGCCGCATCAGCGCAGTGATGCCGCCACCGATCAAAGGATCGTAGTATGTGGTGCCGATTCCGTAGCGCCGAAGCACGGTATCGCAAAGCTTGCGCGTGGGCTGATAGGCGCTGTCGGTGACCAGCAGGTGATCGCCAGCGTTGAGCACCGCGAAGAGCGCGGTTGAAATCGCTGCGAGACCCGATGGCAGCAGGGCAACGCCGGCACACGCGGGCCCTTCGAGCGTGCGCAACGCATTTTCAAGTGCCTCAGAGGTTGGCGTCCCACGGCGTCCGTAGACGTAACGCGAGCGACGGGCAAGGTAATCCTCGGCGCTCGGATAGAGGACCGTCGAGGCGTGATGAACCGGCGGATTGACGAAGCCATGATAGGCCTTGGTGTCGCGACCGCCGGTGACGAGCTGAGTTGCGCCCTTCAGTGGCGGCGGCGTGGCATCGACTTCGGTTTTTTTGGCCATGGCTCGATTCGCTAGAAGGCTTGGGGCAGAGAACGCCGTCTACGCAGGATCTCGCGTAGCTGGCGTCGCACCACGAGGTCATGGCGTCACCTCGTGCGACCGTCAACCCCTTGACCGCCGTGGCCGATCGTTCTGAGATGGCAGCTACCAGCACGAGATCAGTGCACGCGGGACCGCGATGCCGGCGCCTCAATACACACCACCTAGGCGGCGTTAAAAAGAGCCTCTCGCAATAGGCAAGTTAAGGTCAAGGGACAGTCACAGGAGGGGCTGCTTCATGAAACGCGCAATCTTCCTTCTTGGCGGGATCGTTGGCGTGAGCCTCTGTGCTGGTGCTGCGTCTGCTCAAACGCTCAAGGCGGTGAAGGATCGCGGCGCGCTGGTCTGCGGCGTCAGCCAGGGACTGCCGGGATTTTCCAATCCAGACGACAAAGGCAATTGGACCGGCTTCGATGTCGACTTCTGTCGCGCGCTCGCGGCGGCGATCTTGAGTGATCCGTCCAAGGTCAAATTCATGCCGCTCTCGGCCAAGGACAGGTTCGAACCACTCAAGACAGGCGAGATCGACGTGTTGTCGCGCAACACGACGTGGACTCTGTCGCGTGACGTTTCCTACGGCAACTTCGCGGGGGTGACCTATTACGACGGTCAAGGTTTCATGGTGCGTAAAGCGCTCAAGGTCAACTCAGCGCTCGAACTCAATGGTGCATCAGTGTGCACACAGACCGGCACCACGACAGAACTCAATCTCGCGGACTTTTTTCGGGCCAACAACATGAAATACGAGGTCATCGCGTTCGGCACGGCGGACGAGACCGTCAAGGCCTACGAGGCAGGCCGCTGTGACGTGTTCACGACCGATGTGTCGCAGCTCTACGCGGAGAAGCTCAAGCTCGCAAATCCCAACGATCACGTTATCCTGCCCGAAATCATTTCCAAAGAGCCGCTCGGGCCGCTGGTGCGCCATGGCGACGATCAATGGTTCGACGTCGTCAAATGGACGCTCTATGCCATGCTCAACGCCGAGGAGCTCGGCGTCTCCTCCCGTAATGTCGACGAGGCGCTGAAGTCGAACCAGCCGGAAATCAGGCGCCTGTTGGGTGTCGAGGGCAATTTCGGCGAGCAGCTCGGGCTGAGCAAGGACTGGGTGGTGCGCATTGTCAAACACGTCGGCAATTACGGTGAGGTGTTCGAGCGCAATGTGGGAACGGGTTCCAAGCTCGGCATCAGTCGCGGCATCAATCGGCTCTGGACTAAAGGCGGCATTCAGTACGCGCCACCGGTACGGTGAGCGACGGTCGGCGTGCTACGCTGCCGAATTCTACTCGCGCATGTCATGACCGCAAAAACGGGTGTTCGGTAATCCGTGCTCGTTGCGGTGAGCAAAATCGCGACTTACTGACATCAGTCGCTTTCGCCGATCGTGACAGCGACACGGACAGGCAATTCTCGTGACAACTCAAATCCAGGGTGCTTTGGCCCAGCCGACGATTGCGATCTACAATCGTCCGAGGATCCGTGCTGTCTTCTACCAGCTCGTGTTGCTGGCGACGGTGCTATGGCTTGGCTACGAATTCGCCCTTAATGCGAAAGCCAATCTCGACGCACAAAAAATCGCGAGTGGGTTCGGTTTTCTCGACAACACGGCGGGCTTTGCGATCAATCAATCGCTCATCCCATACGACGAATCGGACAGTTACGGCCGCGTGTCCCTTGTCGGCCTTCTCAACACACTCTTGGTCGCTGGCATCGGTATCGTGCTCGCGACCATCCTCGGCTTTTTCATCGGTATTGCCCGGCTCTCGCGCAACTGGCTTCTCGCGCGCCTGGCGGGAGGTTATGTCGAGCTGATCCGTAACCTGCCGCTGCTGTTTCAGATCCTGTTTTGGTATCTCGCCGTATTGGGCACGCTGCCAGGACCGCGCCAAAGCCTCTCGCTGTTCGGTGAGATTTTTCTAAACAACCGCGGCATCATCGTGCCCGCGCCGGTCGCAAGCGATGAAGCCGGTACGGTCTTTGCCGTCTTCGCGGCGAGCCTGATCGCGATTGTCGCGATAAACTTTTGGGCGAGGCGCCTTCAGATCCGCAAGGGCCGCCGAGTGCCGCTGTTGGGAACGAGCCTGGCAATTCTGATCGTGCCTCTGCTCATTGCACTCATTGCCACTGGATTTCCTATTCGTTTCAAAAGACCCGAGCTGCGCGGCTTCAACTTCGTCGACGGGCTTCGGCTGCTGCCCGAATTCGTCGCACTCCTCGTCGCGCTGACGACCTATACCGCGGCCTTCATCGCCGAAGTCGTGCGTGCCGGCCTACTCGCCGTCCCGCGCGGTCAAAGTGAGGCCGCGTTCGCGCTCGGCCTACGGCGCGGGTTGACCCTGCGCCTTATCGTCGTGCCTCAGGCGCTGCGCGTGATCGTGCCGCCGCTCACCAATCAGTATCTCAATCTGACCAAAAACTCCTCGCTTGCGGTCGCCGTCGGCTATCCCGACCTGTTCGCGGTCTTTGCCGGCACCACATTGCATCAGACCGGTCAAGCGATCGAGATCATCGCCATCACCATGGCGGTCTATCTTGCCATTTCGCTCATCACCAGCGTGTTGATGAATTGGTACAACGCCCATATCCGGATAGCGGGGCGCTGATGGGGAGCGGTTCGCAACGATCCTTCATCCGCCGGGCGCTGGTCGAACCCGAGCCGCCGCCGGTGGCGAGCACGGATGTGCTGACGAGCACGCGCGCACGGCTTTTCGGCGGCGCGTTTAACACGATGCTGACGCTCCTTAGTGCTCTCATCATGGTCACGCTGGCATGGCCGACGCTGAAATTTCTGTTCATCGACGCAGTCTGGACAGGCTCGAGCCGCCTCGATTGCCTGGCGGAAACGGTGGGTCGCGAGGTCGGCGCCTGCTGGCCGTTCGTCAAGGCCAAGTTTGGTCAATTCGTGTACGGCTTCTATCCGGAAAGCGAACGTTGGCGGGTCGATCTCGCTCATCTGCTCGGCGCGATCCTGCTCGTGCCGCTGCTCATTCCGTCCATTCCCTCCAAGGGACTCAATGCGATTCTTTTTTTCGGCGTGTTCCCGGTCGTTGCCTTTTTCCTGCTGGTCGGCGGCGTGTTCGGCCTACCGCATGTGGAGACCCGCGTCTGGGGTGGCCTCCTCGTCACTCTGGTGATCTCGTTCACCGGGATCATCTTTTCGCTGCCGCTGGGCGTTTTGCTCGCGCTCGGCCGGCGTTCTGAATTTCCCATCGTCCGCGCGATCTGCATCGCTTTCATCGAGTTCTGGCGCGGTGTCCCGCTGATCACCGTGTTATTCTTCGCGACCTACATGCTGCCGTTCTTCCTGCCGGCCAGTTGGAGAATCGACGGCCTCGCTCGCGTGCTGATCGGGGTGGTGCTGTTCGCGGCCGCCTACATGGCGGAGGTCGTGCGCGGTGGCCTGCAGGCCATCCCGCGCGGCCAGTTCGAAGGAGCGATGGCGCTCGGGCTCGGCTATTGGCGAATGATGGGCTTCGTCATCTTACCGCAGTCGTTGCGGCTGGTTATTCCCGGCATCGTCAATTCGTTCATCGCGCTATTCAAGGACACGACCCTCGTGCTGATTGTCGCCATCTTCGATCTGCTGGGACAATTGCGGGCGGCTTTTGCCGATCCGAGTTGGGCGACGCCAGTAACGTTGTTCACCGGATTCGCGTTTGCTGGCATGATCTATTTTGCCGTGAGCTTTGGGATGTCGCGCTATGCATTGTTCGTGGAGAGGCGCTTGAACACCGATCGCCTGCGTTGAGGCAAGGTCGAGACATTGGGCGATAGCAGTCAAGGCCGGCCCGATAGATCGAGCCAGCGCATCGCGCTCGACATGCGCACGACGACGCACGAGGTTGCGATCGAGATCAGCGGCCTCAACAAATGGTTCGGTCATTTCCATGTGCTGCGCGAGATCGACCTCAAGGTCATGCGTGGTGAGCGCATCGTCATCTGCGGCCCTTCGGGCAGCGGCAAGTCGACGCTGCTTCGCTGCATCAACCGTATCGAAGACTGGCAGCGCGGTCGCGTCATTGTCGATGGCACCGAGCTCACGGAGGAGCTCAAGACCATCGACGAAGTGCGCGGTGAGGTTGGGATGGTGTTCCAACAATTCAACCTGTTTCCGCATTTGACCGCACTCGAAAATTGCACGCTCGCTCCCATCTGGGTCCGAAAGATGCCGAACCGGCAGGCCGAGGAGATCGCCCGGCATTATCTGAGTCGGGTTCGCATTCCAGAACAGGTAGACAAATATCCGGCCCAGCTCTCCGGGGGGCAGCAGCAGCGGGTCGCGATCGCGCGAGCGCTGTGCATGCAGCCGAAGATCATGCTGTTCGACGAGCCGACCTCCGCGCTCGACCCGGAAATGGTCAAGGAGGTGCTCGATACCATGGTCGGCCTCGCGCTCGACGGCATGACCATGGTGGTCGTGAGTCACGAGATGGGATTCGCCCGCCAGGTCGCAAACCGGATGGTGCTGATGGACGCCGGGCAGATCATCGAAGTGAACGAGCCGGAAGCTTTCTTCAGCCATCCCCAGCACGAGCGCACGAAGCTGTTTCTGAGCCAGATTCTGCGGTGAACTTTTCGCTGCCGACGCGTGCCGCAGAGGAGGCGCCGCGGCGGAACTAGCGCTGCAGCGGCCCGTCCGCTTTCTTCCAGGCGTCAATCCCGCCCTGAATGTGACAGGCCAAGGCGAGCCCCGCGTCCTGTGCCGCCTGCACCGCCATGGCCGAGCGCTCGCCGAAGGCGCAGTAGAAGACGAGACGCTTGCCCGTCGTCTTGGCCAGTTCCTGCAGCATCCCGCCGGCACTGATGTTTTCCTGCAAGGCGGGATAGGGAACGTGCAGCGAGCCCGCAATTACGCCGTGCTTCTCGCGCTCGCTCGGTTCCCGCAGATCGACGAGCACGACATCCTGCCGATCAGTGAGCGAGAGTGCCTCGGCAGCACTCACTGCCCATCCGCGCCGCGCGATCTCGTCTTGGGCGAGGCCCACGCGCATGTTCGCAGGCACTGCGACGTCCATCATCTTTGGATTGGGAAGATTGAGATGGTTCATCAACTCGACATATTGGTCGATTGATTTCACCTGCAGGCGCGGATTGAATGCCTTCTCCTCGCCGATGGTCGAGACGGTTTCGCCCTTATAGTCATGGGCAGGGAAGATCATAGTCTCGTCGGGCAAGCGTAGCAGCTTGTTGAAGATCGAATCATATTGCGCGCGCGGATCGCCGTTCTGGAAATCGGTGCGGCCGGTGCCGCGGATGAGCAGCGTGTCGCCGGTAAACACCCGGTCGCGCATCAGGAAGCTGTAGGAATCGTCGGTATGGCCTGGCGTGTAGAGCACGTCCAGCGCCACGCCTTCGACAGCGAGCTTGTCCCCCTCCGATAGCCGCATCGACACCACGTCAACCTTGCTGCGCTCGCCCATCACCGTGATGCAGTGGGTGCGGTCGCGCAGCGCGCCCAGGCCAGTGATGTGGTCGGCATGGAGATGGGTATCGACAGCCTTCACCAGCTTGAGGTCTAGTTCGCCGATAAGCTGGATGTAACGATCGACCTTCTCGAGCACCGGATCGACGATCAGCGCCTCGCCGCCGCGCCGGCTGGCGATGAGGTAGGTGTAGGTGCTGGAGACGCTGTCGAAGAGTTGGCGGAAGATCATCCCTGTGACTCGCCACTTCGGGGGTTGCGAATCCTTCGGTCCCCGCCTGCATACTATAAATCTTCCACGGTGCTCAAAAAAGAGGCGCTAAGCCCACTAACCTTGCGCGGTCACGTTATGCGCATCAGCTCAGGGCTTGGGCTCGACAGGAAGGTCATCGCGCGATCCCCACTCGGACCAAGAACCGTCATAAAGGGCCTGAGGCGGCTTGCCGAGCGCGTCAAGCGCGAACCAAAGGATTGCAGCGGTCACCCCGGAGCCGCACGTGGTGATGACCGGCGCGTCCAGGTCAACGTCGCCCGCAGCAAATGCCGCTCTGAGCTTTCCCGGCGCGGCCAGTCGTCCGTTCTCGACGACGGAACTGGATGGCACATTGAGCGCGCCCGGCATGTGACCTGATCGCAGGCCCGGGCGCGGTTCTGGCGATTCCCCCCGAAAGCGTTCGGCGGGACGCGCGTCCACTACCTGCGCGCAGGTGCTCGCCAAGGCGGCGCGGACCGTGTCCATCGAGGCGACCACGCCGGCGTTCTTGCGCGCCTTGAACAGGCGCGGTGCGCGCTGCACGGGGCCGGTTTCGAGTGGGCGCCCTTCAGCTTTCCATTTCGGCAAACCGCCGTCGAGGATGAAGATTTTCTCGGCGCCGAACACGCGAAACGTCCACCACACCCGCGGCGCAGAATAGAGGCCAGCCCCGTCGTAGACGATGATGGTGTCCGTATCGGCGACGCCGAGGGCGCCCACGTCACGCGCAAATTGTGCGGCATCCGGCAACATATGGGGCAGGGGATTGGAGTGATCCGCGATCGCGTCGATGTCGAAGCGCGCCGCGCCGGGAATGTGTCCGGCGAGATATTCAGCCGCAGCGTCACGTCCCACGGCTGGCAAATAGTAGGAGCCGTCGACGACCACGATCTCGGGCGTACGGAGGCGTTGGGCAAGCCAATCGGTGCTGACCAGCCAGCGGGATGCGGGATGCTCATGCGGCATGAATGATCACCCCAATCGGAGTGCGGCGCCCGCGCTCTCGAAGCCGTACTTAAGCAAACGCAATGCGCACCCGTCGATTCTGTCTGCCCTTCTTTTCGATCTGCGTCACGCGCACGTCGCCGATTTCATTTGTATTACGGACATGGGTGCCGCCGCAGGGCTGCAGATCGTATCCGACAATTTCGATGAGCCTTATGCGGCCGGTGCCGATCGGCGGCTTGACGGACATGGTCTTGACTAGGTTGGGCGCGGCTTCCAGTTCCGCATCGGTGATCCAGCGCGAGCGCACTTCGGCCCCGGCCACGATCATCGCCGCGAGTTTTCTGGTGATCTCCTCTTTGTCGAGTCCTGCTTCGGGAATGTCGAAGTCGAGTCGCCCGTCCGTGTCGCCGACCGCCCCGCCGGTCACTGGGTAGGGCAGCACCGCCGAGAGCAGGTGCAGCGCCGTGTGCATGCGCATGCGGGCATATCGCAAATCCCAATCGACTGCGGCCCGCACGGTATCTCCGGCCTTGAGACGTAGGCCTGTGCTGGCGCCCGGCAGATGTGCAATTTCCGTCTTCTCCGGATCGGTGTAGCTCGCGCTTGCAATCGGAACAGAATCACCGGCTGCGGTCACCAGCACGCCGCGGTCGGCAGGCTGTCCTCCAGAGGCGGCGTAAAATACCGTGCGGTCGAGTATGACGCCCCCCGCGTCGGTGAGACCGATGACGGTGGCGCTGCATTCCTTGAGATAGGAATCTTCGCGGAATAAGCAGTCGGTGGACATGGATGATCGCAAGCTACACGTAGCTCAGGCTTTTTCGTATGGCACATTTAAGTCCATGCGCCGCTCAAGCCATTGCGGAACGGGGAGTCCCTTCGCGCGCAGAAACTGCGGATTGAATAGCTTCGATTGATAGCGCGAGCCGCCGTCGGCGAGAATCGTCACAATGGTATGGCCCGGTCCCAGGTCTTTCGCCAGCCGGATGGCACCCGCGATGTTGATCCCTGTCGAGCCGCCCATGCACAGTCCCTCGTGCTCGGCGAGCTCGAAGATGAGCGGCACCGCTTCCTGGTCGGGGATCAGATAGGGCTTGTCTACTTTGATGTCCTCGATGATGCGGGTCACCCGACCGAGCCCGATGCCCTCGGTGATGGAGCCGCCCTCCGACGCCTTGGCTTGTCCATGCGCGAATAAATTGTACATGGCGGCGCCCTTGGGATCGGCGATGCCGATAACGATGTCGTTTTTCTTTTCCCGCAAGTAAGTTGCGACGCCGGCAACCGTTCCGCCGGTGCCGATCGCACAGATGAATCCGTCCACCTTGCCGTCCGTCTGCTGCCAGATCTCCGGTCCAGTCGAGACGTAATGGGCTTTGCGGTTGTCCAGATTGTTCCACTGGTCCGCAAATAGGACGCCGTTCGGCTCGCTCTTGCGCAGCTGGTCCGCCAAGCGTCTTCCGATGTGCTGATAGTTGTTGGGATTGGCGTAGGGTACCGCTGGCACCTCAATGAGCTCGGCACCGCAGAGGCGCAACGTGTCCTTCTTCTCCTGGCTCTGCGTCTCGGGAATAACGATCAAGGTACGATAGCCCCGCGCATTAGCCACGAGCGCAAGTCCGATGCCGGTATTGCCGGCGGTGGCTTCGACGATGAGCCCGCCGGGTCTGATCTCTCCGCGCCTCTCCGCGTCCAGGATGATTTGCCGCGCTGGGCGGTCCTTCACCGACTGGCCGGGGTTCATGAATTCGGCCTTGCCCAAAATCGTGCAGCCGGTCGCCGCCGACGCGCGCTTGAGCGTGATCAGCGGCGTGTTGCCGATCGCTGCGACAATGTCTTCGCTGGCGCGCATGGGGCGGTGCAAGGCTAGTTGGTCGCGTCGACCAAGGTGCGCGTCCCCGGTCCCTCGCCGACGATGACGAGCCAAGCCTCCTCGTCTTTGGCGCCGTCCCAATGCACCTGCTTGCCGAAATGGGTGACGAAGCTGCCTGCCGGCATCGGCAGCATGTTGTCTTTGTCCACCTTGTTGCCGGTTGCCACCCACCACGTACCTTTTACCACGGTGACGAAGCGGTCATTGGGATGAAAGTGCGGCCTGCTGAAATTTCCCGGCTTGAACCGGTTGAGAACTACGTAAGGTCCGCTCTTGGTCGGATCGCCATGCAGCACGACTTGATTTACGCCCGCCGCGCCGGTTGGGTCGCGCCATTTGTATTGATCCGGCAAGGTGTAGACGACGGCCTTGGGATCGAGGGCGGAGAATTTGCCCGCGGTGGGCTCGACTGGGGTGCTGGTTCCGGGTCCGTCGCCGAAGATCAGGATTGAAGCGTCTTCATCCTTGGCGCCATCCCAATGCACCTCTCTGCCGAAATGGGTCACGAACGTGCCTGCTGGCAACGGCACGCTGTTGCCGGGATCAAAATTCGTCCCGCTGCCCATCCACCAAGTGCCGCCGAGCACCGTGATGAAGCGGTCGTAGGGATGGAAGTGGGGACGGCTGAAGTGGTTGCCTTTCAACCATTTATTGCGCACGAGGTAGAGCCCGGGCTTCGATGGATCGCCCACAAGCACCGCGTTTTGCGAGCCGGCGGCGCTCGGCGCATTCCATTTGATCTGGTCGGGCAGCTGATAGACGAGTGCCGCCGGATTGAGTTCGGCCGCGTGGCCGGGCACGACCAGGACAAGCGCGAAACTTGCGCCCAGCATCAACCGTCCTGGATGAGCCGCCATTTTGCTCCTCCCGTTCAAGCGTCCGATGTGCCCAGCATAGTTCCCGTGGGTGAGCGAGCAAAGGCCATGTCACGGCCATTATTTTCCGGCTGCGAATGCCGGCTTCTGCTAGAAGCGCGTCACGCCATCGAACTCCCATCAGCAAGATGAAGCGCAGCATTGACCGCATCCTGACCACCCATGTTGGCAGCCTGATCCGCCCGCAGCCGCTGCAGGCGTTCCTGCGTGCGAAGCAGGCAGGCAACGGCTTCGACCGGCACGCCTATGCGACATGCCTGACCGAGAGTGTCGCCGAGATCGTTCGCCGGCAGGCTGAAGCCGGAATCGATGTGGTCAGCGACGGCGAATTCGGAAAGTCGATCAGCTGGTCGCAATATGCGCTCGAACGTCTGAGTGGTTTTGAACGCCGCCCATTGAAGATCGGTGCGAACCCATTCCGGCGCGGCGCCGATCGTCAACGCTTCGCCGAATTTTATGCCGAGCTCGATGCGCGCGAGGAGATCGCGACCAGCGCGGACGCCGTTTGTGTTGGGTCGATCGGTTATACCGGGCAGGCGGAGCTCAAACAGGACATCGACAATTTCAAGGCGGCACTCGCGGCGGTGAAAATTGAGGAGGCTTTCTTGCCGGTCGCTGCGCCGGCAAGCGTCATTCCAGACCGCAAGAACGAGTACTACCGCAGCGACGAGGAATGTCTCGTCGCAATCGCCGCGGCGATGCGCAGCGAATACGAGATAATCGTCGACGCTGGACTCTTGCTGCAGCTCGATGACGCACGTGCCGCCGTGACCTACGATCGCATGGTGCCGCCGGCGAGCTTCGCCGATTACCGCAAATGGGTGGCCCTGCACGTGGAGATACTCAACCATGCAATCGAGGGCCTGCCGTCCGATCGCATGCGTTATCACGTGTGTTGGGGAAGCTGGCCGGGGCCGCATACCACCGACGTTCCGCTCAGGGATATCGTGGACCTCATTCTCAAGGTGAAGGTGGGCGCCTATGTGATCGAGGGAGCCAATCCTCGCCACGCCCATGAATGGAAGGTGTGGCAGGACGTGAAGTTGCCGGAAGGCAAGGTGCTCATCCCCGGCGTCATCAGCCACGCCACCAATGTGGTTGAGCACACCGAACTGGTCGCGGAGCGCATCATCCGCTACGCCAGGCTTCTCGGACGCGAGAATGTGCTCGCAGGAACGGATTGCGGCTTCGCGCAAGGGCCGTTCTATCGGCGGGTCCACCCGTCGATCATGTGGGCGAAGCTCCAGGCGCTGGCGGAAGGCGCGCGCCTTGCCAGCAAAACGCTGTGGACCTGACGGTCCGAGGACGCGTCAAGGCTTCTTTGCCAGGATGCGATCGATGCTGAAGCGCCCCCCTCCCGTCGCGAATAAGATGAGTGCGCCACCGAAGATGGCGAGGTTCTTCAGGAAATTACTGTATTGGGCGGTCGCCTGCGCGGCCGGATATTCCCAGTAGCGATGCGCAAGCGCGGTCGCCACAACGAGGAATAACGCGCAGAGCAGCGCGGCGTAACGGGTGCCTACCCCGAGAATGAGGGCCGCGCCGATCACGAATTCGACCACCGCGCCAATCCAGGACCAAAACTCGGGCGCGGGCATGCCCAGATTTTTCAAGTACCCCGCAAAGCCGGTGACGTTCCACAGCTTTCCCCCTATGCCCCCTGAGCTCGCGAGAAACAGCCAGCCGAGTAGGACGCGGCCGACCAGCAAGAAAGCGTCCGCGGTGCCGGCTGCAATGCTGTCGGTGTGTGACAGCAACGGATGCGACGATTCGGTTGATTGGATGGACATGATTTCCCCCTCGACGTTACGTCCTTCTCTCGCCCTCGATCGAGTCCCGATGGGCGGAGGCTTCGCCCGTTTGGCGAAGATTACGCAGCAAGCTTACTGATCCGGACGATTCGTGAAAAGGGCCAGCATTGCGGGTCAACATGGGCAGGGACACGTCGTTGAAGGGGTGATCGCCCTTCATTATGGTGCATCGCCGTCAAACGGAGGAGGTTTCGAATGATTGTGTCCCGGCGCAGCATTGCGGCTGTCGCATTTGCCCTCACGCTCGGTAATCTAACGCTGCCGGGCACCGTGCTGGCTCAGGATTACCCTACGCGTCCGGTCAAGATTATTGTGCCGTTCGGCGCCGGCGGGCCCGCTGACGTTTATTCCCGCGTACTCGCGCAGCACCTCTCGGACGCGCTCAAAGAGCCTTTCGTCGTGGAGGATCGGCCCGGCGCCGGCTCCCTTATCGGCACCGACGCGGTCGCTAAATCGCCGCCCGACGGCTACACGCTGCTCGCAATGTCGAACACGCACACGACCAACGAGTCGCTCATACCCAACAAGCCCTTTCAGTTGATGCGCGACTTCGTGCCGGTGGCAGGTATCAATTATTCCGACCTGGTGATGGTGATCCATCCGTCGGTACCGGCAAAGGACCTCAAAGAATTCATTGCCTATGCGAAGTCAAAGCCGGGCGAGCTCAATTATGCGTCGTCGGGCGCCGGTACCCCGTATCACATGGCCGCCGAGCTGTTCAAAGCAATGAGCGGCACCAATTTGGTCCACGTGCCGCATAAAGCGTCAGGCGAAATGCGCAACAGCGTCATCGGCGGGCACGTACAAATGGCGTTCGATGCCATCACCACGATGGCGCCGAA
>Ga0126369_10000173_pt1 | contig 40065 bp, 36 predicted proteins | sample PanSoiMetaPlot_1_FD_109646 | JGI IMG/M metagenome (GOLD analysis project Ga0126369, IMG submission 109646) | Tropical forest soil microbial communities from Panama - MetaG Plot_1 | ecosystem: Environmental > Terrestrial > Soil > Tropical forest > Bulk soil | place: Panama | collected 2016-02-17
CCGCATCACCGAGAACATGGACCGCCGCGACCTGTCGTGGCTGGAACGCGCCGAAAACGTCTTCCGCTGGGACGAACTGCTGACCGAGCGCGGCCAGCGCGCACCCGCCGGGCGCCCCAAGCGGGACTGGCAAAACCCGATCACGGTGGTCGGGTTATGGACCACCCAGGACATGGCCAACAAGCTGGGTGTCTCGCCCATGACCGTCAAGCGCCAGGTGCGCATCGTCGGATCGCTGTCCAAGGAAGTCCGGGATGAAGCCCGCGACATTCCCGAACTGGTCAACAGCTACCACGAACTGGAAGCGCTGGCGAACCTGCCTGACGACGCGGCGCGCATGGCCGTGCTGCACTACCTGCACCGTTATCCCACGCCCCCGCAGGCCGCGCGCACCGTGGCAGGCGCGCATCAGGCGCTGGTCAACCGCTACGCGTACTGCGCGACGTGCGACGACAAGATCGACACTATCGACTGGCCGTACCACGGGGGTGAGTGGCGGCTGTGGCATTGCAGCCTGTGCGGGCAGCACTACCAGCAGACCTACGACCCGAATCAGGTGTGCGGCAACTGCGGCCAGCGGCGGGTGCCCAAGGATCAGCCCGCCATCGACCAGCAGGCAGCCGTCGACCCTGATCCCGCCCCGGACCCCACGGCAGCCGATCCCAATCAGGTCTTCGCTGGCATGGCCACAGCTACCAGCCAGGCGATGCACGACCAGCCTGCACCGCTGCCACCGTCGCCCCACGCGCAGGCCAAGACCGCCCTGGATCAGGTCAACTTCGCCGCCGAAGGGCTGCTGAAGCTACAGGCCGACGTGCTGGGCAAACAGATCGCGGATGACCACGATCCCGCCTACATGGAACACGCGCGGCGCACTGCCAGCCAGTTGGAAGCCTGGCTGAATGCCTTCCAGATGGAACTGTTCTGAGCCGCAACCAGGCCGCAACCAGCGTGTGGTGTCGTATGGACTGTGACCGATCCAGACGACACCAACGCGCCTGCTACGCGCCTGCTGCTGGCCGTCTGCATGCGCTGTGGCGGGCCGATCCCGGTGCGCATGAACGTGGGCTTCCAGAACAGCGGCTATCGCTTCCACAACGACTACGGCTGGCTGTGCAAACGCTGCGATAGCCTGGACACTGATGACCGATCCCGTCGTTGACCCGCCGGCTGAGCCAGCCCAACCGCCTGTCGAACCCACCGAAGAAACCTTTCCACCGGGCTATCCGGATCGACGTACCGATGTCGGCAAGGGCATCACCCGTCCGGCGATGCACACCGGCCTGAAACGCAGCTACAGCTTCAGTCCCATCGCGCATGAGTACGACATGTTCGATTGGTCCTGGCGCATCGCCTTCTGCATCGTCGGCGTGCTGATCGGGCTGGCCATTGGCCACTGGCTGTGGCCTATCTAGAACAGCTTCTGCTGCACCACCACGGGCGGCTTGGGGGCTGGTGGTGGCGCGATAGCCCCGTCCAGGGTGCGCCCGCGTAACAGCGGTACGGGAAACGTGCGCATCGTCACCGGGAACTTTTCGTCGCGTTCCCGCCAGATGATCGACCCCTTCTTCTTGCCGTCCGCTTCCACCTTGCCCCACGGCTTGAGCTTGAACAGCACTTCGGTGAACGTGCCCCAGCCGGCGAACTGCGCGGTGCGTGCGGCCAGGTCCACGATCAGGAAGACGGCCAGGTTCTCGCGGTACTGCGGCGCGCGGTACTTGACGATGTAGTCGCGCATCTTGGGGTTGACCACCCAGCCAGGCACCGACCATTCCGAGCCGTGCTTGAACAGGTGCACGATGTCTGGCTTGGCGCCGAAGTAGCGCCGGTAGTGGTCCTCGGCCAGGTCATCGATCAGCCGCGCATTGGCGTCGTGCGGCAGGTTGGCGTTCGGGTCAGCTAGCTTGTGGGGTTCGAGTGGGTCGCGGTGGCGTGGATTGGGTCGTCTGGGATACGGCATCACACCGGACGCGTGCGCTTGGCAGCCACCGGACGACCCCTACGGCGCGGCTCAGCCGCTGGCGGCGGCACGGGGCGGGTGTTAGGCACGGGCACCGGCTGGTGTTGGTCTAGCAGTGTCCTGAGCTTGTCACGGCACCCCGTGCATATCTGGCGACGCACACCTGAATCGAACGTGATCCAGTGCAGCGGCGCGGTCACCAGGCCACACCACGAACAGAACGGTTGGTCAGTCACCTTCCCTCCAGGCCCAGCCTTCGGCGTGCTGAATGGCCAGACGAATGACGCTGTACAGCAAGCACCACTGGTCTTGTGTGGTCGGCCGCTGGCCCCGGAATGTCACGCTCGCCAGCATACGCACGTCTTCATCGGTCAGTTCCAGCGTACCCGCCGCATCATCCAGCGCGGTCCACGTCGGCTGATCCCAATCGATGGCATCGAACCAGTCGTCAGGCTTCATCCGCCCGCACAGGTCAGGTTCATCGAGCAGCCATTCCATGGTCACGCCCAGCGCCTGCGCCAGCCGGTAGAACTTGCTGACCCCCAGGTCGCGCGGCCGACCGTTTTCCAGATCGTTGACCACGCTGCGCGACAGACCAGCTTGTTCAGCCAGGTCGATCTGCCGCAGTTCACGTGTCAGCCGCGCCTGGCGGATGCGCTGGCCCAGCGGGTTGTCGACCCCGTTGGGCGATTCTTCGACCACCGCCGTGGCCACTAGCGCCGCCTGCGACCCCCGACCGGTTCAGGGGCTGCTGTCGCCCCGTTGGCGTGCGTTTCCTCCGGCGCATCGTCGTCGGCTTCCCACGGTAACTCCGTCGTGCCTTCGTCGGTTTCGATTTCAGCCTGCGCAGCAGCCTGTTCGAACATGTCCAGTTGCTCTCCACCACGGCGGGTGAAGGTCACGTCGTATTCCGACCCGATGCCACCGAACAGGTGGATCATCTCCGGGGTCATCTCGGTGCGCAGCGCGATGTCTGCGATGGGGTTGGCCCCTGGATCGTTGGGCTTGCCGTTGATCGTCTTCAGCGTGGCGATGACTGTGATTGGCGGCATGCAGTGATCTTAGAACGACTGTTTCGCGGACGCCAAGGGGTTTGGCGCGCACAACGGGCACAATTGTGACGTGCCGTCAGTCAACATCAACCTGTCCGACCCGTTCACGCTGCTGATCCTGGCCGTCCTGTTCGGCGCGGTGTGCCTGGCCTGGCTCTGGCGATAGCCCCACGATGTCGACCAGCACGCTGTAGTTGCTGGGCCTGATGGTGCCCAGCACGACCAGCCCTGGACTGCCAGTCGCACACGCCGCCAGGTCGTCCAGCCATTCCTGCTGGTCGTCGCGCGGGCTTTCGGTTTCACGCTTGTTTTCCCAGAAGTACACGCGGTTCCACTTGCGGTCGATCAGCACATCGTCCGGCCAGCCTGACCCTGAATTGATGGATGTCCAGTGGTGCTGGTATTTGAACCTGGGGCGCCCATCGACCAGTGGTTGCAGTGCGTTCGCGTCCATGATCAGCCGCCGAATGTGTTCTTCCAGGGTGCGCTCAGACAGACCCAGCATCCACATCGCGTCGTGGTGCTTTTTGGTGTAGTTCGGCGGGGTGATATGCCGCTTGGTGAGTCGGTAGCATTCCGCCACATCGCGGGCTGGTAATCCAACTGCTTTCCCGACCCGTTCGTAGGCGGCTTTCAGGCTGGTCGCACCCTTGGCCACGCGGACAGGCGACCGCCGCGCAACACCACGGATAGGAAAACTTTTTGGCAACCGCACGATGTGTGACATTCCTTTCTGCGTAGCTGCGCAGGCGCCCCTTCAAAGGGCGCCAAGCGCGCAGTACGAAGTTACCACCGGTAAGTTAGTTAACTACTCGCGCGCGCGCGAGGCTTGTCACATTTGCGTGACATCGTGTGAATTCTGAGTTCAAAAAGGCCCGTGACACGGCCCGTGACAGCGTGACATGGCCTTGCGTGACAAATCGCGTGACAAGCCCGCGACACCGTGACACGCCCCAGAACATCCGTTCAAAAACTAGCTCCGGCCGTCATCGAACGGTAGGTCTGAAGCGTCATCTTCGTCGTCATCTTCGTCCACTTCGTCATCGATGTCGTCCTGCCACCAGTAGCGTTTGTTGCCGTCCAGTAGCAGGCGTCCAGACTTTCTGGCCCGTAGGATTTGCGACCGGATCGTGGACTTTCGGCTGGCAGTAAGTTCCCCGTCGATGACGTTGGTGTAAATGTCCGTCAAGGTCGCGCCAGGGTTGTCGTGAACGTAGCGCTCCACCTTCTGTTGATCCGTTTGCTGATCCATGCGTTCCGGCGATGCGGTGATGTCGCATTCGATGACTGATAGTTCGCCACCGGAATGTCGGATTTCGACGGTGAAAGGCTTGCGGAACACGTCGGCGTTAATCTTGGTGTGGTACCAGTTGACGATGTGGTGGCCGCGTTCGCGTTCTTCCAAGTCGGCCATCAGCGACCACTGGTTGCGGTAGAACTCCACCTTGCGTTCGGCGCCACGGGCTTTGGTGGGCACCCGTCTGGTGGACTTGTGGTCTTCGCTGGTCACGTGGTCCAGACCCAACACCGTCACCAGCGGTAGCTGGCCCAGGCATAGCTCCAGTTCCAGGGCGATGTCTTCGTAGCCACGGTGTTCACCCGCGAACCCGCCTGCGGCAGCTATCGAATCGATCACCACGAAGCTGATGTGGTTGTCTTCGATGATCTTGCTCAGCGTTTCCACGCTGTCCCGCAGCCGCTTGCCGCGCATGCTGATCCAGTGCATGACGGGCATGCTCACGCCCAGCGTGTGACACACGTCCCACGTCACGCGCTTGAAGTCGTTGAAGTCGTCTTCCCAATCCAGATACAGCGGCGTGCCGATACCTACGGCCTTGTCAATGAACGGCTGTCCTGTGGCGTAGCAGACGCACAGCATCTTGGCGAGCGTGCTTTTGCCCGTGCCTGCGGCGCCCAGCCAGCAGTTCATCTTGTCGCGCATGATCAGCCCATCGCACATCCAGCCGATGGGGTCGGGCCGTTCGAAGTCGGTGGTCGTGGTTTGTAGGACCAGCCCACTGCGGTGCGCGGACAGGACAAACTCGAACCCGCGCGTGATGACGGGCAGCCACAGGTCAGAATCGACGCCTAGCTGTGCGCCTTCCAACACGTCGATCAGGGTCTTCGGCACCCCTGTAGCGCCCAGCAGGTTCAGGCGACGGCGCACCAACGTGGTGCCATCCAGCCGCGCGACCAGCACTTCGGCGTCTGTCTCATCTTTGTGATCGGCCAGCCTACTGAATTGCATCGTAATGGGTGCATCGGCTGGCTCATAGACAAAAGACAGGCCACGTTGCGTAAACACTGTCTCACGCACGGGTTCCAGGCCATCGGGCGGCTTGGGCGCGTGGCGTGCCAGGTCCAGCAGTTCGTCGGCCGTGTGGCCTGCGTCCAGCCAGTCGGACAGGTCGTCGTGTTCTTCGCCACCTAGCTCCAGCCACAGCACGCGCTTGGCGATGCCCTGCAATGTGCTGGCTACCTGCTTGCCGTGGATCATGCCCGCGTCATCGTTGTCCACGATGATGACCACGACGCAGCCCTTGAAGTGCTGGGCGTAGTCGCGGCGCCACTTGCCTGCCCCACCCACGTTGCACGTCGCCGTCTGGCCCAGCGCGTACAGGCGGTCGACATCTTTCTCACCTTCCACGATGAAGTACGGCAGCTTGTGGTCGGTGTCTTTGGCCTGCGTCATCAACAGGTCGGGCAAGCGGTAGACCACGCGCGGCGTGTCGTCCAGATTCCACAACCAGCCCCCGCCCGTCTTAGGCCGGCGCTGGCGGAAGTCCTTCGGCACGTAGCGAACGGTCTGGTAGACGAACCTGCCGGACTTGTCCTTGTAGTCGTAGGTGGCCATGATGTCCTGCTCAGCGCTGGCACCTTCTGGCCACAGTTCACGCGCCTTCAGCGCGGCTACCACGTCGTTCTGGCTACAGCCCGCGTAGCAGAACGTCAGCATGCGACCGTCTTTGATGTCGACCCCGAAACTCGGGGTGACATCGTTGTGGTTAGGACAGTGCGTTCGACCGCGCCCCCGTCGTTCACTGACCGCGCAGCGACAGCGCGGTTGTCCACAGGTCAACGCAGCCAGGGTGGCTGCCACGGCTTGCTGCTGATCGACGGGTGCTTTGGAAGGCATTACGGCTACTCCTGGGGGACGGGCATGCAGTCGTCGCACAGCGACGTGTTCGGATTGGCCACGGCATTGAACGGCGTGTCGCAGCGCGCGCACACGCGCCAGTAGTGACGCTCCTGGCGCATGATGTACGACCGCAATCGCAGCATGTCTTCGTGGCTACCCAGACGTGGATGGGGCGTTTCCCTGGCAATCAACCGCGACAGCCGATGGGCTACCGGGTCTTCGAAATTGACAAGCAAACGCCTGGTCGAAGTAGGCATGGGCGGGGACTCCCTATGCGTGGTGGTGGGTAGATCGTCCAGTCTAAGCCCGTCGTCATTCGCCGGCATCGTCAGGGTCCGTCACAGTTCGGGGCTTTTCGGGCATTGGTTCCGTCCACGCTTTGCGTGCCCAGACCAGGGCCAGCGCATACGTCGCGTCGCTGCGCTTCTTGCCACCCAGGTCTTCGTCGCTGACCGTCTGCATCAACTGCACGGCGCTGGACAGCGTGCTTAGCAGCGTCACCCGCCAGGCTGCCTCCGGCGGCATGCCCCCGCCGATGTTGCCCCCACCCCCGGTGCTGTGCACGGCTACGTCCAGCTTGTCGCCAGACTCGCTGGTGATTTCACGCACGAAATTGCGCGAATCCAGGCCCACGCGCACTTTCATGCCGCGCGCGGGCTGGGTGCGGTCGGCTTCTGGCACGTACTGCGACCAGTTCAGCCACCCCTCCTGGCCCTGTAACTTGACGCCATTCGCGTTGGCGGACTGAATCGTTCCGCGTTGCCATTCCAGTTTGCTTTCTGCCATCGGTCGATTCCCTTGCTTGAACAGTTGTTCTAATTAGACCACGCCTGTGGCCAGGTACAAGCATCATTGAACAGCGGTACTATGATGGCTACAGATCGGTCACAAATGCCCAGCGTCACGTATCCCCGCCTGGTGCTGCGCAGCATTGGACTCAGCTTGCGGCTGTGTCGGCTGGTACTGGGATTGACCCAGCAGCAGGCTGGCGAACTGCTGGGCATGTCCCCGGTCAGTGCGCTGCCGATGTACCAGGGCTACGAAAAAGGCGCCGTGCGCATGAACGCTGGCCGGCTGACGGCCGTCATCGCCTTACAGGAACGCGCCTGCATCTACGCCATGGAACGCTTTGGCCAACCGCAGTCCAAACCATCCATGCCACAGGCCAACGACCCCGAATACGCGCTCAAGCTGTTCAAGTATTGGCAGGCCAACGACGGCACGAAGTCAGGCCTGCGTCGACTGATCCCCTACCTGGCCGCGCGTGACGCGCCCAAGCGCCCCATGCAGCCGCTGCCGCCCGACCCCAACCGGGTGTACAGCCCGGATGAACTGGACGTGAAGATGCCCCGGTCGCGGGTCATCCCCAGCGCGGCCGAAATCTCACTGCGCGCGTTCGCGGATGCGGCCCGTGATTGACTGGTCGCTGGTCCTGAAAGCCCGCTGGCTGCCGGTCGGGGACGAAGGCATCGTCATGTACGGCAACCGTGTCGGGGGCGTGCTGGGCGAACTGATGTACGTGCCGTGGGTCCAACATCTGCCCGATGGTTGCTCTGCCTGGTATCCAGTCGGCTACACCGACCGATGCCTGTACTGCCATGAGGTCGTGCGGTTGCCGTGACGCGGACGTGACACCATTCCAGCCGTCCGCCTGCCATAGTAGTGGCCACGAAAGGAACCGACCGACATGACGACACATTCTGGGCCTGGCGCCCGTGGCTGCGGACTGCGCATCAAAGGCGCCGTCTATCTTGAAACAAAATTAGGACCGTTTGGGCAGCCGATTGAAAACTTTCTGATCGATTCGCCCCAGGTGATTGATCCCAGCGCGTTGGGTATGCGCCCACGCGGCATGACACCACTGCTGCGCGAAGACGCGACGCATCTGCTGGATTGGGTGGGCGCGGATGGCTACCCCAACGTCGTTGACTTCATTGAGGAAGCGCGCCGCAAGGGTATTTCCCGACGCGTGCTGCCATCGCTGCTGGGCGACCTGACGCCGGACAGCCGCCTGCTGCTGGTACACCCGCGCGCCCACGTGCACAACGCCGTCGACTTCTGGAAAGCGCTGCATGCTGCTGGACGTGCAGGGTACCCGACCGTGCCGTGCCCGTCCGCCATGCGCGGCGACGTGAACCATCCCAACGTGGTGGGGCCAGCCCTGCAACTCGATACGCAGGACGACGACTGGACGCTGCCCCAGCCATGGTGCCTGGGCTGCTGCTGGCACGACGTGACCAACGGACAGACCGTGGGCGGCGACGCGCCAGGCCTGGCCAACCACCCTGCGCTAGTGCAGGGCAGCGTGGGCGACGTGCACTACCAGGCGTGGGCGCGGCCAGCCGTGCCGCACATGGAATACCGCCCCGCGCTGTTCGCCGCGTTCCCCATCACCCAGATCACGGTCATCCGCGACCCGGACGATGCGCTGAAGGTGAACAAGCTGTTTGCCGACGTGCAGGACTTGCTGAACGGGCTGCCTGCGTTCTTGGAGGATCAGTAACAGCCATGGACGAAGCCTGGGTGCGCCAGGTGCTGCTGGACTACGAAGCTATCGTGGACCGCGCCCAGGTCGTCGCGCAGATCGTGTATCGCATTCGCTTTCCGCGCGACTATGACCAGGCGTTCGACATCGAATTCAGCGAAGACGAGCGCACGGTCATCGCCACCTACTTCTACCGCCAGAACAACCATCAGGTGACGTTCCCGCGCTACTACCTGTCGTCCACCGACGACGACGTGCGGGAACTGGAAGCCCAGCGGCTGGCAGCCGAACAGGAAGCCGCCAAGCAACGTCGCGCGCTACAGGAAGCGGCTGAAGAAGCCGAACGCGAACAGATCGAACGGAAGACGTATGAACGCCTGAAGGCGAAGTATGAAGGGGAGGGCGATGGACGTACCCGCAAACGGACAGCTACACCTAACCGATCATCAGACGCAGCGTGAACTGTTTGGCGAAGCGCTGTTCCGCGCCGAAGACCTGGCTGAACTCTACGGCCTGAAAAGCGCGACCATCGAAGACTGGATGCGCACCGGTAAGCTGGGTGCGATCAAATTGGGACGCTACTGGTATGTGCCGGAGAAGTCCCTGAAAAGTAAAGTGCGGTTCGCCATGGAAAACGCCGGGCTACGACGCCCGCCGCCCAAACGCAGCCGTCCGCCTGCCGTAAAAGCTACCAACGACCAGACGCCCGCTTTGTTCGAAGCGAACGAAGCCTAACCCGGACCCGGAAAGGAACCGACCATGACCCAGGACATCGTGCAGCCGGAGTTGCTGCCCACCACGCCACCCACATTCAAGATGCTGCAAGTGCGGCCGGACGAACTACCGCCCAACGAACTGTTGGACGGTCCCGAGCCAGCGCGGCAACTGATCGATTCGATCCGTCAGTACGGCGTGGTCGACCCGATCACCATCCGCAAGGTGGATGGTCTGGACTTTGCCTACACCGTGCTGGCAGGAAGCCGGCGCGTGAAAGCCGTGCGTCTGCTGCTGGCCGCAGCGGCGAACGAAGACGACAATGAGGTCGACGCCGTTGCGGTCAAGCACCTGAAGCGCATTCCTGCGCGGCTGGTGGATCAGCTTGGCGACGCCCCCGCTGACGTGCTGACGGTCCAGTCCAACACCCTGCGCAGCCGCAACAAGGTGGCCGAATACAAGTCGGTCAAGCGGCTGCTGGACATGGGCGCCGACGAAAAGTCGATCAGCCGTGCCACGGGCCTGACCCACGCGCAGATCAAGGAATTGTTGCGCCTGGACAGCCTGAACGACACGCTGCTGGAAGGCATGGCGGACGGCAGCATTACCAACACGCTGGCGCACGACATCGCCCGCCTGCCTGCCGCCGCGCAGGAACGGCTGGTCGACACGTACAAGGAAGCGGGCAAGCTGACCGCGAACGACGTGCACTTCGAGCGTCAGGCACGCCAGGTGGAATCGGCCGCGACCCTGAATTGGGACGCGATTGGCGCCGTGCCAGCGCTGCCAGTGGATACGACGCCTGCCCCGATCCCGGAGCCGGAAGACTTGCTGCTGGAAGCCGCCACACATCTGGTGGAAATGCTGCACGGGCACGATCTGCTGTCGTACCAGACCGATGTCGAACACGACGGTCGGACGTACGTCGTCAGCGTCAGCCAGCGCAACGCGGATGGGACGGTCACGCCACTGTGACCGTCGCCACCAAACCGATTGTCGATCACAACCCAGCTATCTTCCGTTCGCGGGACGGTAGCTGGGTTGTCTGCGAGTGCGGCTGGAAATCAGGCAATCACGCCAGCCAGCAACAGGCGCAGATGGCATGGAGCGCGCACTTGCGAACCATGCTGCTGGCCAGGCTGACCCCCGACACTGCCTACTAGATGCCCCGCTGTAGCTGCGGCGAAAAGGGAAGCCTGGACGATATGACTGCGCATTGCTTGCGCCGCTATGAGCTTCAGGACTTCACCCACGTGATTCTGTTGGCCACATGGCAATGTGGTGGCTGCGGGCTGGTCTTCGCCCCTGGTGAAGACCCAGCCCTGTGGGAAGAAGAACTGGAAGACGGGCGGCAGACATGGCCGCTGTGCATGCGGTGCTATGGGAAGGCGCTCGCGGGCTGACCGCATCCTGCTGCCCCTGGCCCGCCTGGAACCGCCCCTATCGTGGCTGGACTGGCACCACGTGGAGGGGGACCGCATATGGATATGCCAGTACCGCCACCACCGCCAGGTGGACTACTACCGCATGACGCCCGCCCTGACGGCCGAACTGCGGCATCTGGGTTTCATCGAACCGGTGGAACTGGAGTGGAACCGCGACCGCTACGTGCTGACGCCCGCTGGCCTGTGGACGGTCATCCATCAGGGACTGTCTGAACGCCGCCAGGTCAAACGTGAACGGGCTGCCCGCTTCGAAAAGCGGGGCGTGGTCGACGGGCGCCAGATACGCACCTACACCCCGCCGATGAAGCGGGGCCTGGCCGCAGCGTATGGCCAGACCCCTTGCCCGCACCCTGCCGGGAATGTCGAGCAATCCCATGATGGCACCCCGACTGACGACGCTGCCAGCTAGAGCCGGCATATCGCGTGCATTGGCGGTAACGAACTTCTTACACGCCTTTCGCTTGCGACGAGCGCACGCCTACGGTACAACTGTCCTAGCCCTGCCGGGATTCAAGGAGAGCGTATGTCTACCACGCCCGCACACGTGCTGGATTCACTACCCGAAGAAGATGTGGCCCTGTTAGCCCACATCGAAGACGACTACAACACCTACAAGTCACGCCGACGCTGTAGCCGGCGGGACTTCATGGACGGCTACCTGGCGGCTGCTAGACGCTTTGGTCGACCCCAGCCGCAAATACGCGCGCGTGGCAACCGTACAGAGCGACAGCGGGTCGCACAACGCCTATCCGTTGTGTCGTAGTCGGTCTTCTGCTTCGAGCCGTGCGTCCGTAGGCGGCGCGTACACCGGCGGGCTGACCACGATGGCAAGCAGGCCAACGACGGTCGACAGGCCCATCCCGTAGACCAGCAGTGGGACGGGCACTTGACTGGCTACGAACAGCACCAGCAGGCCGAGTGCATTGACCATGGCGATCAACGCCACCACGCCTAGGGTCCAGCGCAGCCAGTAGCCCGTGTGTCCCAGCCGCGTGGTGCGGTCGGATACTGGAATTCCAGTATGTGGCGGCGCTGAGTCCGCCGGACGCCCGTTACGCTGTTCGGGCGATGTGCTGACTGGTGGCTGTCGGAGCATGTCGCACCTTACTGCGGTTCTTGCGCGCGACGCACAGGTCGCCGTTGTGCACGGTCAGCCACCACGTGTGCATGGTGCGCGGGTGGTCGACCTGACCCCAATTGCTGCCCTGGATACGCCCCGCGTGGGGATCGACTTTGATGATCGGCGCGCACGTGGTCATGCCGTACTGTTCGGCGGCGACCTTGAAGTCGTGGCTGAGCCAGCGGAAGCGGCTGCGGTGCACACCATCCTTGATCTTGGCGAAGATCACCCCGCCTGGCCGCAGCACACGTTGTGCCTCCCGTAGGAACGCGGGAAACAGGTGGGCCACGTCGACTTCTGCCAGTGCCCGCCCGTTCACGTCGCGCAGGCCATACGGGTTGCCGCGTGCCAGGCGTGCATTGACGCCGACTTCAGTGATGTGGGGCGGATCGAACACGACCACATCGAAGCGGCCAGCCCATTCGGCGGGGAAATGCCGGAAGTCGTAGTGGCTGTCGGTGTCCAGATCAGGCGCGATGTCGTTGCGCCAGGGACGGTGATCCACTTTCTTCCACATCACCCCCTTGCCGTACGTGGCGTCCAGTACGACGGGGTTAGACGGGGCGTGGAGCGCGAACAAGACGGACAGGACGGCGCCGTCGTTGCCGTTTATGACGCTGGGTGGTCGGTCCACCGAACTCAGGGCCAAGCAGCCAGAAACCCGCCAAAGCCCAATGCCAGGCCAAGTGGCATCAGATCGAAGCTGCCAATGGGCGCTTTGAAGAACGCCAGCAGGAAAGCCAGGACGGCCAATAACCAAAGAGCGCGGGCGATCCACCACACGGCGGAACGGGCAGGAACAGTAGCCACGGGTCTGGTCCTTTCTTCGGGTGGGTTCGGGAAGGCCATCGATCAGCCTTCGTCGTAGCCCATGATGATGTTCGGCAGCGTGAGCATGCCTGCACCACCCGTGTAGCGCGCGTCTACCGCGAAGACCATGCGGCAGAAACCGCCGTTGCGACCGGCGTTCGCGCTTGGCACCGTCGCTGGATCGTAGGCTTGCGGCTGAAGGGTCATCACGGTGTAGGTGCCATCCAGATCGGCGGGCGTCGCCTGATTGGCGTGCTGGTCGGGCGGCGCGCTCGCCTGGCTGGCCTGCCGATACGCGGCGCCAAGCAGCCAGTACAGGAACACGCCAGTCGGCAAGCTGACGTTGGTCGCTATCTTGACCGTGCGGTTGCTGAGGCTGGTGATCGGATCGCCTGTCGTGACCGCCAGGGCAATCTGCTTGTACCAAGAGAAGTACGTGTTCGGACCGCTTTGCGGGATCGGAATCGCCCCAGCCGTGCCGTTCTGGGTATCTTCGCGGTTGAAGCGGATGCCCTGCGTTGCGTCAGTGCCGGCTGGTTCGGTGGCTGACGCGCCGTAGTAGGTAGCCTGAACGGTGGCACTCACGATTCAGCCGATCATATGCCCTTGCGGGCGGATAGGGCCACCGGTCTTGGCGCCGAAGTAGCCGTACGCGGCGTAGTTGGACGTGGCCAGGGCTTTCCAGATGTAGCTGCGGTAGTCGAAGGTGGTCACTGGTCGCACGGGTGGGTTGTATGGGTTGTTGGGGTCAGGGTCAGGCGTCTTCCACGTGTATGCGCCCTGCACCGGCTGGGTGATCGGATTCGGGTAGCTAGGCAACAGACCGTTGAGCAGTTCGGCGTCTTCGTGGGAACCCAAGCCAATCAATTGGTTGCCGCCGTTGACCCACAGCGCGACGTTGTTCTGGCCGTAGGGGCCGATGCCGTGCGGTCCCATGAGCGTGATGTTGGACGCCTTGATCGGCACCTTGACCACGTAGCCAGTGATCGTCTGCTGGCTCCATTCACCCGTCACGTCGTTCATGGTGTAGACCGTGCCCGTGGCCCACAGTTGGCCGTGCCAGTCGCAGTAGAACGCCGCGTCGGCTGCCGTGGCCACCGCGACCATGCCGCCTGCCATCTGGCGTCCGTCCGGGTCAGCCGCCAACTGCACGCGCCCGCCATTGCTGAACGCCCAGGCTGACCCATCGATCATGGCCAGATACAGGACCGACTCGGTGTCAGCCATATCGATCACCGGCGGGACCGGCTGTATCTGGCAGTAGATGTTGGTGAAGACCGCACCAGCCCACTCGACCGGCCACGTGGTGTATTCGGTCTGCCCAGACACCCTGACAACAATGGGGTTGTCGGTGGTGGCAACGTACTGCCCGCGCGTCTGACACAGTACGTGTGGCGCTTCAGGGTAGGGTGGCGCGAACGATCCGTTGGGACCATAGCCCAGGAAGGTGTGGTCGGGGGTCCAGTACGACACGCCGATGTTGAAGTTGGTCCAGCGCGGCGGGTTCTCATCGCCACCTGGCCCCCTGTTGTGAATCCACCACAGCCCATCCGCCAGATCGAATTCAGGTGGGCTGTTGGACAAACAGCTTGGAAACTCCCCATCGAACAGCACGGTGCCGTCCTGTCCAGGCGTGATGTCGGTGGTCACCGGTGGAAGCTGGGTGAAGTCGGTGTCGACGCATTCACCCGTCATCCAGTTGCTGCCATCGGTCGCCAGCCCGGTGGCAAAGATCGTGCACGTCGGATTACTTGGCGGGTTGGAGCATTGGGGTGCGTTCTGGGTTGGGACGTACCAGGGTGGATCGAACGCGCCCATCAGCCACCCGACCCCAGCACGACGAATTCCGGATAGACCAGGCCAGGCACACCCACCAGGCCCATGCTGTCGGTGCCTGCCACCATGAGCCGTCCGTCGTACAGCAGGGCTATCGACAGGCTACTGGTGCCGATCATCTTCGCCACATCGGCACCGTACAGCGACGGCACGCTGGTGGGGATGGTGATGTTGTTGTTGCCCAACCACGCGTCCCCCTGGTTGTGACCCAGGCCTAGCTGGTAGTAGCGATTGTCGCCCCAAGCCATGAGGTTGCCTTCGAAGATGCGGATAAAGTTCTGGTTGCCCCACGCCCAGCCCATCCAGCCGGTTTCGACATTGGGCACCGGCAATGGCGTCCACGCGCCGATGTACCAGTTGGGACTGTAGATATACGACTCAGCGCCTGTGCCAAGCTGGCCCTGATCGTCTTTGCCCCAGTTGTGGACACGCCCCAGACGGTCCATAGCCATCGCGCCATCGGTGCGCCCGCGCACCACGTAGAAGCCCGCGAACTTCTCCGAATGCGCCAGCATCAGTGGGCCAGGTTCGGTGTGCTGGATGTTCCAGTTGCGCCAGTCCTGGGGGTCATCCGGATTGGGCACGAAATACGGGTTGAACACACGTCCTGCACCCAACGCCCCCGTGTCCCATTCGCCCCAGGTGCGCCAGTGTTCCAGCGTCATCGCCTCATCCTTGAAGTCGTCGTCGCTGGCGTGCACGCCGTCATCCGACAACGCGATCTGGGTGATGCCACGCTGCGCACCCAGCTTCTGCGGCACCGGGTTGGAGTCCGTCCCGCCATCCAGCAACTGGTAGTAGCCGTTGAACCCCCAACCCCATACTTCGGACTCCGCGTCGGCAATCGACGGGTCGCTGCTGCGCTGGGTGACCACCATGGCTGTCCTGGCAAACCCGCCGCCATAGCTGATGGCCTCAACCGGCGGTGTGGCTACCGGCGACAGGTTGCTGAAGTGGTCGTTGAAGATTTCCTGGCCGCACTGCCCGTCGCTGTTGTCGCCGCAGACTTCCACATGGCCGTCGTTGAACAGCACCATCGTGCTGTCGCCAAACGGGGCCGCGTCCAGCACACCATCGGTGATGTACGTCGGGATAGCCCGATCCCCCGTGGTGCCGGTACCAAGCTGGCCGTGTTCGTTGGCGCCCCAGGTCCACAGTTGGCCATTCACTGTCACCAGCACGGCGTGCTTGCGGCCACCCCTGACCCGCTGGATGCGCTGGCCAATGCCGTGATTGATCTGCGTCCAGCCCTTGAGTACGTCGGGCGTATACGGCGGCAGGTTGGGTGATTGGGTGGGATCGGGAGCCGGGTAGCTGCCGATGATGCCCGCGTACCACAGCGTGTTGTCCTGGCCCAGGATCAGCGTGAAGTGTTCGCCGCACGTGACGAAGCGCGCCAGCGGGATGCTGCCTGGCGCGACTTGTTTGGCATACGGCTGACAGTAAATCCGCGTCCCGTCGTGGTAGGCGCAGTCCCAATACAGCACGTCCGGGTCGCCGTACGACCCCAACCCCGTCTGGTTCATGTCCGACCGACCCCAGGTCCACACGTTGCCGTTCACGTCGAGCGCAACGCAGTGGCCTTGCCCCGCGCCTGCCTGCTGGATTGGTGGTAAGGCGGTATAGCCGTTGGGGTCACCCTGCGGTGGTGGTGGATCGGCATAGGTGAAGACCGTACGCGGTTGCAGGAAACCGTCGACCACGATGTTGTCCGACCGCTGGCCCCACTGGTTGGTGCCCCAGTGGTACAGGCGTCCCTGCGACATGCCCAGCGCGAATTCGACGCCAGGGTAGACGCGGTGGTAGCGGCGACGTGCCTGGGTGTTGACCGGGTTCGGGACCACCGTGTTGCTGCCGGTGTAGGCAAGTTGGTTGAAGGTGTTCTGCCCCCAGGCGATCCACTGGAAGTTGTAGGTGAACACGGTCGGCGTGATGATCGTGTTGCAGTAGATGCGCGGCGGCACGCCTGGCCAGTAGTAGTAGCCCCACTGGCTGGGCGGCACGTACGTCCCGCCTCCATACACACCACCGGCGACGCCACCAACACCACCGCCGCCGGGGTACCACACGTAGTCGCCCATCCGCTGTTCAGACGGTTCAGGCTCCGATATGACAGCCTGGACGGGTTTGATGATGTTGGTCGGGGACGACAGTTCCGCCGACGCCGGGATAGCAAAGCCGCTATAGCGCAGCACAGCCTGCGGCCGGTGGATGATGGATTCCCGGAGAAAGAATTCCGCGCTGATCGGCACTGTGCGGAACAGCACGCTGAATGAGGCACTGAACGGGACCGACCGTGTGCGCGACACCAGCGACGCGGCAACATTGGTGAGCAATATCTGATTGCGCTTGGCGAAGACCGCGCGAATCTGCACGGTGCGGTTGACGTGCGGGGTCGCCGTTGTGAAGTCTGCACTGATCGGCACTGTGCGGTCGTACGTCTGGCCGATGCTGCCATTCAGCGTTGTGGACGCCAGGACATTCAGCCCACCGTCGCGTAGCTCGAACACCAACTGGACCCGATCACCAGCGCGATACAGGTCAATGGGCAGGTATTGGGTACCTGACCACGTGCCATCCGCATTGACCGACGCCGTGCTGCCGCTGCCGCCGTCGAAACCCGTGGTCAGGTTGTGCAGTTGGAAGTGGACGACATCCGTTGGGTTGCCGTTGCTGATGCCCGAAACCGGGAAGCTAGGCCCCCGCCAGAGCGCGTTGTCTGGCGGCTGATTGACGACGATGTAGCTGACCGACAGCGTGAACTGCGCGCGCACCGGCACCGTGCGGCTTTGGGTGCGGCTGACTGCTGCCCTGAACGGCACCGTGCGATTCGCACCGCCCAGGAAGAAGCCACTGAATGGCACCGTGCGCGTGAAGCGCCACGTCGTGGTCAGGTTGATCGGCACCACGCGCGTGTTGTGGCTGAGGAAGTTGACGATGGCGTGCACCGGCCGGTCGTAGGTCGCGCGCAGCGCCATCGACATGGGCACCGCCCTGGCGAACTGGTAGTCGAACAGGACACTGGCGGGAACCACGCGCTGACGGGTCGCGCCAAGCGCAGCCGTCGCGGGTACCTGCCGTGGTGCGGTACGTGGCCACAGGATTTCGATGGCTGCCTGCGTCACGCGCGCACTGTTGCCCTGGTGCACCGCTTCCACGGCAGCCTGCGTCACCCGCGCCGAAGCGGCCTGGATCAACGCTTCGATAGCCGCCTGGGTGATGCGCGCCGACGCGGCCTTGACCAGCACGTCCAGCGCTGCCTGGGTGACCAGCGCGTGCGTGGTGGTGTATTGCAGGGCTGCCTGCACCGGCACCACGCGCTCCGTGCGCGACGGGCCAACCCCAGCACTGACGCCCAGCACGAAGCCTGCCCCCAGACGGCTGGGTCGAATGCCCAGGTCGCTGGTGTTTTCGGTGAATACCACGAAGCTCGCTACGTAGCCGCTAGGCAGGGCAAACGCAGCCCTGAACGGCACGGTGCGCGCACCAACAACTTTGAACGTAGCGCTGATCGGCACGCTGCGCGACAGCGTGAGGATGATGCGGGTCAGGACTTCGACGGCTGCCTGGGTTGTCCGCAAGTTGACAATGCTTTGCGTCAGCGCTTCGACCGCAGCCTGTGTCGTGCGCACGTTCGGACTGCTTTGCGCCAGGACTTCGACCGCCGCCTGCGTGGTCCGCAGCACGCTGATTGACGACAGGTTGACGTTGATCGGTACCGTGCGCGTGAAGGGTCCAGCCAGCAGACCGACGCGTTCGTACTGCGTCAGCGAACTCCACGGCAGACCCAATGCGGATGTCGGCCCCGCGCCGCCCAACGCGATGCGGGCGGGCACCGCGTGTGCGTACCTGGCGCGGAAGGCTGCCGACATGGGCACCGCGCGGGTAGCCTGCGGCGGCGGCATGAAGCCCGCTGATGGATTGCCAGGTTCCAGTCGACCAGGCAGGCTCTGGCCAGTACCGACACGACCGGTGAAGCCCAGCACGGCATTGCCAGTCCCAGACAACGCCACGTTGGCAGGCACCGCGCGTTGCCTGCGAAGCGCCATGTAGGCATTCGCCGGAACGGTGCGGGGAATGATGAAGCGCAGATCGATCTGAGTCCCTAGCGCGCCAGTGCGTCGGCTGGCCACTACCGCCGACCGGTTCAGGTCAACCTGGGCGGCAATCCAGGCAGCCCGTCGCATGGCAACAATGGCTGATCGGTTCAGGTCAACCTGCGCACCAACCCAACCTGTTTCACGATTGGCGACGATGACCGGGTTCAGGTCGACCTGGGCGCCAAGCCAGGCGGTTTCACGCCCCGCCGCGCCGGTTGGTGCGGCAAAGTCCACCTGAACACCAAGCCCGCCTGTCTGACGCTGGTTGATATTCGGGGGTGGTTGAAAGTCAACCTGCGCGCCGACACCACCGGTCTGTCGACCGGCTGGCCCCGTGTTCTGAAAATCGACCTGGGCGACAAGGCCACCAGTCTCACGATTGAGGACGATTGCTACGGCAGCCAGGTCTACGTTGACGCCGACCGAACCGACTTCACGGTTGCAGACGACACCGGTGTTGGCCAGGCCTACATTGACACCAACCGCACCAATTTCACGGTTGGTCACGATCCCGGTGTTAGCTAGGTCTGCATTGACACCGACTGCGCCTGTCTCGCGGTACTCGACAACGCCTGTGTTCGCAAGGTCGACATTGACGCCAACGCTGCCGGTTTCGCGGATTGTCGGCTGAAGCGACAGGTCAACCATCGCGCCGATGCCACCCGTTTCACGGGTGTTTGGACCGGTGTTCCGAATATCGGCCTGTGCCGCAACACCACCTGTCTCACGGGTGTTCTGGCCGATGTTGTGAAGGTCGACACTTGCGCTAACCCCACCCGTTTCGCGGGTGGTCTGCGCAGTATTCCGAAGGTCGACACTTGCGCCAACACCACCCGTTTCACGGGTGTTCTGGCCGATGTTGTGAAGGTCGACACTTGCGCCAACACCGCCGGTTTCGTGCTGATTAGCGCCGGTGTTCAGAAGATCGACGTTTGCACCGACGCCGCCGGTTTGACGGTCGGTCATCAGTCATCCGTCGTCAGCGGACGGTCGTCCCTACCTCTAGCGCGTTGACTGCCGCGTTCGTCCAGGCCACGCCAGGCGTGTTGGGGTCCGTTTCGTAAAACTGGTGGATAGTAACTGCGGCGGGACTGAGTGCCACAGGGGCAATTTCGTCTATTGTCGCGCCGCTCTTGGTCGTAAGACCGATGGAACCAGGCAGTGAGTCGCTGTTCGCACACAGCGCGAAGACATCGACACAGTTGACGGCCCACGACCCAGCCGGTAGGTCTTGCAGCGCGTAGGTATCGCGCGCGCCGATAGTTGCAGACCCCACGTACTGTGCCATCGACATCGGGATTTCGTTCACCTGGCTCCAATTGGCACCCGTATCCGTGCCGCCGCGTGTCTGATTCGTATTGCTGCCGACCGCGCTGGGCTTCAGGAACACAATCCGCCCGTCGCCAATCTGCCCATTATTGAGCGTACCGTTGGTGTCGTTGATAGCCAGATCATCGACAAGTCCATAGCCACCACCAGGCAGCGTGCCCACATTTATGCCCCCAACGTTGAGTACCGCCGTGTTGGTGTTGTCTACCGCAGCCAAATTGATAACCCTGGTGCCGTTCAGCCAAACCTCGACAATTCCGTCAGTGGAACTGGTTGTCGTCGTGGCTTTCCAGCGAACTTCCAACGTGTGCCAGGCCCCTTGCGGCATCGACATGCTCGACGTACCCATCAATGTTCCGCCAGAACCGCCCAATCTGAGCCGTAGCAACTGGTCGCCGCCGACGTTCCACACCAACGTCACATGCACCCCACCCGATGCGTCCAGCAGGCTGAATATGATGGTGTCGCTGGTGTAGGGAGTTCCTGCATACCAACTCCAGCGCACCCAAATCTCCGTCTTGGCGCTAAATGTGGGTGCGGCATAGGCAGCACCGCTACCGGCATTGCAGTTCAGGCAATACGCGCCGGGAGGTCGGCCTGAACTGCTGACCCCTGCGCCAGGGGTGCTAATCCCTAACTCCGGGCTTACTCCGGTTTCCCAGCCACACGTGATGATGCGCGTCATCGGACAGTCGTCCCGGCCTCTAGGGCATTGACAGCCGCGTTCGTCCACGGGGCGCCGGTGTTCGGGTCGGTTTCGTATTGCTGCCGATAGTACGTTGGGGTGACCGCCAACGGAATCGCAGGGGACTCGTTGCTGGTCACCCCGCTTTTCACGGTCAATCCAAGCGAACCGGTGCCCGTGTCACTGGTTTGCGCCATCACAATTTCTTCGACGCAGTTCACTGACCACGAACCAGTCGAAGGCAGATTGTCCAGCGCATAGCTGTCAGCAGCACCTGGCGTTGCGGAATAGACGTACTGCGCCATCGACGGGGGCAATTCGTTCTGCTGCGACCAGTTCGCTCCGGTGCTGGTACCACCTATGGTTTGCGCGGCGCTGCTACCTGGGCCATTGGGCTTCAGCAACACGATGGATCCTTCACCGATCTGACCATTGTTGATCGTGCCCAATGTGTCGTTGATTGCCAGATCATCAAATGATGGTGGGTTGCTGCCACTCGCCCGCAATTGAAACGTGCGCACGTTCATTGTCGAACTATTAGTGCTGTCGATAGTGCCCACCGCGTTGATGACCAGCGTGCCGTCCTGCCAGACACGAATGGTTCCGTCTGTCGCAGCGCTGGTCGAAGTGCATTTCCAGTGTGCTTCGATCAGATGCCACGCGCCGTCAGCACACAACAGGGACGATGTGGCAAGACCACCCTGAACATTCAGCAGCTTCGTGGTGCTGTTCCACGTTAGCCACGACTGCAAGCTCCCGGTGCTGTCCTGCCAGTAGAAAATGTCGCTCAGATTAGTGCCGCTTGGAAAGTACATGCGAACCCGCACGTACACTTCGGTCTTGTTAGCCGGGAACGTCCATGTCTTGGTGACGGTGTACGTGTTGGCTTTCAAGCAATACACGCTAGGCGGCCTGGGCGTGGGATTGGTAGTCACACACGACCAGTAGCCATTCAGGTCAGGAGCGTTGGTTTGATTTTCCCACGGGTCGCCGGTTTCCCAGCCGCACGTCACAAGTCTGGTCATCGCGCAGTCGTCCCCGCCTCCAAAGCATTCAATGCCGCAGCAGTCCAGGCCGCACCGGTGTTCGGGTCAGTTTCATACTGCTGCCGAAAGTAGGTTGGCGATGTCGTCATGGCTGCGGCAGCACTTTCGGATGTGGTCGCCCCGCTCACCAGGGTTGGGGCCAGCGAACCTGCCAGCGAATCGCTCAATTGGCCGTAGCCGACGATTTCGACCGCGTTGATCGCCCAACCAGTCACGTAGGCAGGGATGTTTTGAAGCGCGTAGGTATCACGGGCACCAGGCGTGGCGGACTGCACGTAGTCCGTCATGCTCATCGGTACTTCATCGACCTGTGACCAATTGGCACCGCTGTCGGTGCCGCCCCGCGTCATATTGGTGTTGCTGCCCGGACCATTGGGCACCAACAGCGCTACCCGACCATCACCGATCTGGGCGTTGTTGATGGTGCCCAGCGTGTCGTTGACTGCCAGATCGTCAAAGTTGATGTTGGGCGAACCTGGGGGCGTGAAGGAAAAGCCGACCTGAAGGTACTGCACGTTCAGGTTGGCGGTATTGGTGTTGTCGACGTTGGTCGCATTGATCAACCGGTTGCCATCCACCCACACTTCGACAATCCCTATCGTTGCGGAGGAAATCTGCCATCTGACTTCGAACGTATGCCAGGCGGTCATGGGCACCGGTATGCTGCTGATGGCCAGCAGGTTGGTGCCGATGCTGGTGCCGCGATACACCCGCATGTAGTAGTCAGCCATGCTCCACGTGACCATGCCCTGGCCACCATTGGCTGAATCGTTGAACCACACCACGCTCATTTCGTTGGTGCCGCTGATGTTCAAGTAGCAGGCGAAGCGCACCCACAGTTCAGTCTTCGGCGTGCCGAAATTCCACGTCCGGTAGCCGGTCACCCCGCCACTTCCGCAGCGCAGGTAATACGCGCCCGGCGCACGTGGGGTTGGACCAGTGGTAGCAATAGCCGTTGATCCGGCAAACCCACCGGACTCATTGACATCGCCAGTTTCCCAGCCGCACGTCAATAGTCGCGTCATCGCACTGTCGTCCCGATTTCCAGCGCGTTCACGGCAGTCGTTGACCATGACGCGTTGGTATTGGGGTCCACTTCCAGATGCTGCCGCACGTACTGCGCGGCAATCGTCAACGTTTGTGGCGGACTCTCATAGGCTGTCGGCCCACTTTTCACGGTCAGTCCCAACGCCCCGCCGGTCGGGTCGCTGAGCAATGCGTACCCGATCAGGTCTACACAGTTGACTTGCCACGACCCGGTGGGGATGTCTTGCAGCGCGTAGCTATCAGCCGTGCCGACAGTCCCGGAGTAGACGTACTGCGCGGCCGATGGTGGGACTTCATTGACCTGGGAGCAGTTCGCGCCCGTGTCTGTGCCGCCGCGCAGCATATTCGTGGCGCTGCCTGCACCATTGGGCATCAGCAGCACGACACGTCCGTCACCGATCCGGCCGTTGTTGGTAGTCCCCGTGGTGTCGTTGATCGCCAGATCGTCAAAGCACGCCGTGGCACTGGAGGCCCACGGTGGATTGTTGATCAGACGGATGCTGCGCATATTCAGGTTGGACGTGTTCACATTGTCGACACCGTTCAGCACGATCCACTGCGCGCCGTCCATCCAGACTTCGATGTTCCCGTTGGTAAGCGACAGCATCTGCCAGTGGACTTCGACGGTGTGCCAAGCAGGGGTGCGAAACTGGCCGGAGGCCGTACTTGTGCCTAGCAGGGTGGCCCGATCACCGGCGTAGACCCGCATGAGTCCATCATTCAGGCTGGCCGAGACTGACCCCTGGATGCCACCAGCCGAATCTGCCAGCTTCAGGACTGTGGCTTCATACGTACCAGAGCCACCATCAAGGTAGTAGCTGACACGCACCCAAACATCGGTGGCTGGTGTCCCCCAATCGTAGGTGGACTGCTGGTCGCTGGTTGAAGCCCCAGACATTTTCAGGTAATACGCGCTTGGACTACGGGGCGCGGGTGACGTACTACCAATCACCCCTGAGCCTGTCATAACGACTTCTTGTATGTCGCCGGTTTCCCAACCAATTGTCAGCAATCGCACCATTTACGGCTCCAGATACAAAGCAAAGATTGACCCAGCGATGAAATTCCCAGCCTGCGGGAACAGCAGCATGCTGGTCACGGCTCCGGTGTTCCGCCAGTTGGACGAATTGATGTACGCCCAATGGTGATTGCCTGATGCATCGGTGCCGTACAGCCCGGTGGCGGTGTACCCCTGCTTGCGAAAGACAGTCCCCGCGTAGTTCGGCAAGAAGAAGTGACCAGTGCCGGTGTTGCCCGCGCCTGCATTGGCACCCGACACGTAGCCGATCCAGTTCTGGGTGGCAGCGACATATTCATTGGCGACTTGTGTCGTGCCTGTGAAGGTGCCGATCTGGGAGTCGTAGTTCGGCCCGGTATCACCGTTGAACTGCAACCCCAGCAGCGTGAATTCAGCGGCGGTGTCGCTGCGCGCCTGGAAGCGTACGACCGCATTCAGGTAGCCGACTGGCAATGTGAATGGCACGTTCGGTTGGGCGGTCAGCAGCGGGCCGACCTGGGCGTACTTGACCGCCGTGGACAGGACCGATCCAAAGCCCGCACTGGTCAGCACCTGGGCCACGATGGACCCTGCCGTGAACGCGTACCCGGTCTGAAACCCGCCATATGGTTCCACGGCCCGTGTGACGGTCAATGTCTGCGTACCCTGGCCACCGGTCACCAGCATCAGTTCGGTGTTGATGCTGTCGGTCACGGCGATGCGGTAGTTCTGCGACGCGGAACTAGGAAACTTGCCCAGATCGACAGCCGCGATGGTGATCGTGGTCTGGACGTTGGTGATGCTGCTCACCAGGGTGGACGACGCGCCGTTCAGCAGGACTTCAGGCATCAGAGGGAAAAGACCTCACCACCATAGATCGGCGTGTCGTAGCTGGTCAGGATGCCACCCGACGCGTCGGTGACTTGCAGCGTGACCGTCGTGCCGACGCGATTGTTCGGGTCGATGGCAATCGTGCCCACCGGGTCCAGGGCAGCATCATGCGTCTTGCTGGCGATGATCACGCCACCCTGGATCACATTCAGGATTGATCGGAACGGCATGCGGTCCACGAAGATGTAGCCGGGATACATGCGCGTGCCACCCAGCGCTGTGGCGTCGAAGTTCAACAGGAAGTTATTGCTGGTCGTCGGCCGGTCCAGATAACCAGTGAACTGGTACCCACCCGCGTTGTTGCCGAAGTAGTAGTCCACACGGTAGGTCGTGTTCGCAGCCAGCGTCGCCGTCGCGGACCGGTACGTTGCCCCTTGAGTGCTGCCCCAGTTGTTGTTCAGGATGTTCGTCGTGGTGGGCGGCGTCGTGCTTGCTGTGCTGGGGGTGTAGTACGCCAGGCCACCGTCGTCCACTGTGATACCGAAGGTGTACGTGCCACTGGCCGTACCGGTATCAAAGCGTCCGATGTAGGCCAGCCCCGCCGCAGCACTAGACACTAGCGAGCGTTCTGGCCACTGCGCGTCAGCAGTGATGTTGGGCATGCCCGCGCGCCCATCGAAGAACCAGTAGCGGTTGCCTGGCCCGAAGGCCCCGGTGTAGCCGTTCCACCACGAAAACCCGCACATCATGGGCGTGACAGGCCCACGTATCACACGCCACGACAGCCCGATGTTGTAGAGCGCGCCAGCCGTCAGGATGTGCGTCAACAGGTCGGTCGCCAGGATGGGTTGTGCAGTCGTGCCTTCGGCGCCGCGCGTGACCGTCAGCGTGCTGCCAGCAATGCCCGTGACCAGTAGCACTTCCCCGGTGCGCGGGTTCAGCAGTCGGTATTGCGGACTGGTGGGATACCCGGAAATGGAGAACATCGCCAGCACCGTCGCCGTAGCCGAATAGCCCGTGGTCACTTGATTGGTCGGCGCGTTGTTGGCGAATTGCTCGGTTGGCACTATGTCGCCACCTTGGGTCCGACTTCGAAATTGCTGACTTCGTTCACTGCCCAGGCGGCGCCGGTGATCGGATTGGTTTCCTGCACTTGCTGGAGGACGGTGTAGGTGTTCGTCAATGGGATCACGGTCGGTGTGAAGTCGGCTTCGTTGCCAGCCGACCGCACACGCGCGGTAGCCGTGCGGAAGCCAGCATCGTCGCGCTGCCAGACAAAGCTCTGGGCGACAGCCAGGACGCGATTCGTCGCGGGGACCAGCGGCGGGTAGTCGTAGGTGTCATACTGGCCCGCCGTGTTGCCGAACACCGTCGTCGCCGTGTCGGGCGGGATTTCGTTGACGGACATCCAGTTGGCAGGCTGTGCGCCACCACGGTTCATGTTCGTCGTCGTGCCTGGTGCGCTGGGCATCAGTGTCTGGACCCGACAATCCCCCTGGAAGTCCACTAGCCCAGAGTTGCTGTCGGCTTCCAGCGCGTAGATGTCGTCGTACCAGACGCGGTAGTTGTAGGACTGGTTGCTGCTGACGATGCCGACACGAATCTGATTGGCGAAGTTGTTGCCGGACCCGGACGTATTGCCGCTGAACGTCCCGACCGGTATCCCATTGATGCGCAGTTCGGCGTAGCCGTTCGTCGTGTTGATCGTGCCCTTGAGTTCAAGGTAGTACCACGCGTTGATGGCCAACGCGACGTTGCTGGTGAACAATGTCGTGCCGTTGCGGGTGACATACGGACGACTGTTGTTATCGAAGCGTATGTCCAGTTGATGGGTGCCGTTGTCGACCAGGCTTAGTACGGGCGCGGGGCCAGCATTGCCAGCGGAGTAGTTCTCGATCTGAAACGCGGTGCCCACAACCAGGGTCTGTCGATTGACAATGCTGCGCGCGATGAACGTGCTACCGCCGCCTGCGGCGCCCGTCCACGTGTAGATGCGCATGCCCTGGCCACTGATGCGCGCGTAGGAGGAACTGACAAAGAACTGGCTCAGGTCACCCGGTGCGAACTGCTGGGTGGTCCACTTCTTCAGCAAGTCGTTGGCGCCGATGTGGTCGAAGCCTTCCATGAACAGGACCGACATCAGGGCACCCCGTACAGAATGAAGCGCGCACCAGCGCGGATCGTGCCTGAGTTCCACGTGCCGTTCCCGCTGGCATCAACGCTGACTTGGATACTGGTAATAGCCACCGGCGCGGCTGGCGCCCAGCGCCCCGTCAACGACATGGTGTAGATCGACTGATCGTTGTTCTGCGACAGCCACTGGTGCATGAGCATGGTCTTGACCCGATCTGTCGCATCTGCGTTCTGGATGTCCATGCGCACGTCGGTACCGATGAATGGCAGCGGGTTCGAATAGCCAGCCCAGCATCGCCAGTAAGTCAGGTTGGTGAAGTTGTTGGATGAGCTTCCTGACCCGGAGTAGCCATACGAATCCCAATACGCATTGGCCGTGGCGTCATTGTTGAGCCGGAACATGAAAAACGCGTTGGTTGTCGTCGTACCGGTGAAGCGCACCTGAAGGTTGCGGCACAAGCCGGCCGCCCAGCTTGGCACGGTGACCGTCATCACCGATATGCCATCGGCTGCCAGCGTCTGTTCGTCCAGCTTGACCATCATTCCGCCGATCAACATCTCGCGGGTGATGCTGTACTGAAGCGCATCGCCCGCGTTGATGGCCGACGTGGACGATCCACCATAGCCGCGCACGATGGTCCACTGCGCGCCCATGGCGGTCACCAGCAGCAGTTCGCCCGTGCGAATATTCAGCAGGGTGAACTGCGGCTGAAAGGGAAAGCCCGTGGTGGTCGACGGGGTAAAGACAGTATCAGTCGCCGTCTGGGCGTTGACCGACAGCGTTTGCAGCAGCCCATTGACGAACTGCATCAAAGGCATCAGCCACTCACCCTGAACCCGAATTCCGCAGCGTTCACATCGCTTGGCGTCCACGGCACGCCAGTCACCGGGTTGGTTTCCATGACCAGATTGGTCGCCGTGTAGGTTGCCGACAGGTTGGCTGTGCCCGGACTCAGCCCATCGATGCCACCCTGGCGTACCAACGCTTTGATCTGGCGCATGCCCGCGTCGTCTTTGCGGGCCACGTGCTGCGCGACCACAGCCAGGATGCCGGTCGCCGCGCCAGGCAAGTCGACGTAGCTGTAGGTGTCTTGATGGCCGATTGTGTTGTCGACCACGTAGTCGATGTCTTGGTTGTAGGTTGGGTCATCAACCGATTGCCAGTTCGTCGCGGCAGGCGTGGTTCCCGATATGGCGAATTGGGTGTGCTGGCCGGTGCCGTCCGCTGACGGACCATTAGGCAGCAGTGTCGAGATGCGACAGTCGCCCAGCACGTCGTTGTTGCGCGCGCCCTGGTTGGAACACACGTAGAAGTCGTCGTACAGCGCGTCGTCGGTTGGCCCAGAGCCACCACCGCTACCACCTACGGAAAACCCCAGGCGCACGGTGCGGATGCTGGGCAGCCCGCCGATAGTGTTGCCGTTGGCACTGCCACGACCGGCGCCCGTGCCGTAGTAACCCGCTTGTAGGATGCCGTCTTGCCACAGTTCCGCCCAACCCGCCGTGCTGCTGAAGTTGGCGGCGATTTCAAAGTACGTCCAGTTGCCCAGGATCACGTTGCGTGGCGACGAACACAGCACAGTCGCCCCATTGGCGCGTGTCAGATAGGCAGCCGGTGCCGAATTGACGCGCATGTCCAGATTGATCACGCCCTGGCTATCGAGCATCGTGACGAATGCCAGGCCTGAATGCGCCATGTTGGGGATGTTCAAGGCCACGCCGGTGAAGATCACCGGGAAGTCGCCAGGCAACGGCCAGTCGACGGTCACCGTCACGCCCCAGCTACCGAAGCTGCCGCCGCCGTTGTTCCACATGTGCAAGCTCTGGCCACCGAAACGACCTGGCCGCATTTCCACGATGGCCGACCCATATTGGCCGCCCCAATCCGCGTGGCGATTGCTCCAGCGGCTGGCCATGTCAGCCATGTTGGAATAGGTTTCGAAGCCGTCTGTGGCCAGGACCGTCATGGACCAGTTCCTCCATTCGGGGGTGGCAGCACCGTCGTCCCCAGCATGTTCATCCTCATTTCGCGGACGTACAGCACCAGGGTGATCTGCTCAACCGATGTGTCGGTTGTATCCACAGCGATCAGCAGCGCATCGCGCCGGTTCAAAATCGTTGGATTCCAGCCATCACACACTCCCGCAGCGTTCGGCTGCCCCGTCAGTGCGGGCGCTATGCCAGTGCCAGTCAGATTGGTCCACGTGCGTGGGATGGCCCACGTCGCCCACTGGATGCTGAGCGTCACAGCAGACGGCCCCAAGGTATCCAGCGTCCATTCAACGAGTTGCACACGCTTGGTAATGACCATGATGGCCATCGCGCCCGCTTCCAGCGGCGTGCCCGTGCCGCCGAATTCCTGCACCAGCCCATGCATGTCGGCAGATGGATGGGGTCGCTGGATCAAGCGCGATTGCTGGCGTTGCCAGGCAAGCTGTACGTCGCGCTCGGTGTAGTTGATGTCGTCGTCGCTAAAGGTCGTCATGCGCCCACCGGCATGTCGTCAGGCCAGCCACCACCGATCAGCGTCAGCGTCTGCTTGAACACGGGCGCGCCGTTCTGGTCGGCGCATTCGATAGACAGCGCAGTGACCCACAGCTTCTCATTGGTGTTCATGCGCCCTGGCTGGCTGTTGCCGGTGGCGGGGTCGTAGGCACCCGCCACCAGGCATGTCTGGGCGATGCCCAGCTTCCAGTCTTCGACGGTAGTGATCGAACCTGTCACGGGCACGCGATTGACTTCGAGCATGCGCGCCTTGGCAACGGTTTCGCAGTCCATGCCCTGCTGCGCTGTAGCGTAGTCACTGGCCCCGTGCAAGCCGCGCAGTGCCTTGTTGTGCCGATCCGTTTCCAGTGACGTGAGCGGGTCGGGGTTGACCGTCGAATGGTCGATCATGGGCGAATTCGGCGGCTGCGGGTCGTTGTAGCGAACGTCGCCCATGAGCGGGTTGCTGTTGTGCAGGTAGTAGAACTCCGGGCCATCCCCAAACGCCTGGTCGTTGCCTTTGACCAGCACGGTGTTGGCGATGGGATAGCCGCGTGTCATGCGGCCATCAGTTATGTTGACGCCTTCCACGAACACGTGCGGCACAGTGTTCAGGCCGACCACGCTGGTGTCGACCTGACTGCGTGGCCGCCCGCCGACGCGGATACAGAAAATCTGGCCACCCAGCGACTCACCGATCTTGTAGAAGCCGCCACGTGGGTTCGTCACGACCTTGGTTACCGGGTCCACGTCTTCCTGATATTCGGCTTCGATGCGGTTGAACGACTGGATGTAGTCCAGCGCGGACTGGCCCGCGTCCTGATAAATCTGGTCCATGTTGTTCCAGTCGGACGGCGTGCCAGCTTGCCAGATGAAGTGGTCGGGAATGGCCCATGGATACAGACGCCCGGTGTCCAAGATGTCGGACGCGTTGAATCGGCACCCGACCTTGAGCAGTACAGCAGTGATGATCTGGCCTGCGGTGCCCGACCCCTGGAAGGTCAGTGGATCGTTTGGTCCCGAATGCCCCAGCAAGTCACCTGGCAGTAATCCACCGAAGCCCTGGATATCTTCAGTGTTGATGTACTCGGCAGCCTTGTTCAGTTCGCCCAGGCCGGTGATGGTTACCTTGCGACCGGTCTGAGCCGTGAACGTGGGCGCGCGCATGACGCCGCTGAAGCGGATGATGGGACCAACGCCGGGGGTGGCGCCCATGGCGATGACCAGCGACTTGTTGTTCTCAGCCCAGGACGGATACGTACGGCACACGACTTCGGCCTTGGCCACCGGATCGTCCATCGAAAATGAGCAGGTTGCGCTGATGGCATCCGGGATGACCTGGCCGTCGATCTGGACCTGAAAGCCGATGGTGCGCCGGTAGATCGTCACCCGGTCATCACCATGACTAGCTTGTAGGACACGTATGCGGTGTTGCCATCACTAGAGGTCGCCATGATGGCGATCAAGTTGGCACCGTTCGCCGTCAGGTTGCCTGCCACATCGACAGCCCAGCCGGGACTGCCGGGACTGTTGCTGTCCATGACTTGGGCACCGTTGACCCACACTGAGATTTGGACGGTGCTGGCCACCAGCAAGTCCAGTTCGGCATGACTGATGGTGCCAGCAGGTAGCCCGAATTCGTGGCGGAATAGCACTTGCTGGCCATCGGCCACACCGTCCCAGGTCCAGATCGGTTGGCTGCCCGAGAAGTAATCGCCGCCAGCCGTTGGCCCCAGGCCAGCAGCCTGCCACCACGACGAATCGTAGTCCAGGGTTTCCCAACCGGTGTCTGGCGCGATGTTTTCCGGCGGGTCGCCCAGCCACAGGTCCAGCGCCTGCACGTTGGACGTGTCGGACGCAGCCGGGGTAAACGACTGTGTGCCAACCACGGTGCCGCCGCCACCACCCTGGATGCCGCCGCCGCTACTGGACATGTTGCTGCCGCCACCACCGGCCGCGCCCGCCACGTTGTCGGTGATGATGAAGTCGACGGCACAACGTGCGATACCCACGATCTGGGTACTGACCAAGTTGCCTTGCTGGTCGCGGAACTGCTGGTTGCGGAACCAGTCTTCGTCACGCTTGAAGCTGACCAGAATGGCGTTCTGCCCCATCGGGGTGCCCAACACGACCAGTGGCCGTGACGGGTCCGGCCCCCAATAGTCGATGTACACGTTCAGGCCTTCACCGACCGTGGTGATGGTGACCGGCTTGTACAGCGTGATGAACGAATCCACATCCGAATTGCGGTACAGCACGGCTGTGCCCGTGAAATGTTCCAGTCCGTCTGCCTGCTTTTCGTACTTGGGTCCACCGGGTTCCCACGAAAACGGGATGCCGTTGAAGCTGCTGGTAACCAAAGCAATGGGGACGCCGGGTTGCAGTTCGCCGTTGGTCATCCACGTTGTCCTGCTGGGGCTGGGGTTTGGCGCTGGGTGCCGCCCTGCGCCAAGCGGTGCAGGGTATTGAGTGTGGCCTGATAGGTCTTCGCGTACTGTGCTTCGCCTGCCGCTTGCGCAGCTTCAGCCGCGTAGCGGCGCATGTCGTCTTCGTTGTTGATGTTGACGTTGTTCAGGTTGACGTTGACCGCGCCCGCATTGGCTGCGGCGCCGTCGACAGCCGTGATCGGCACCCTGCGGTCGACCTGGGGTGCATTGGCCTGGGTGATCATGGCCTGCACGTCGGCGTCGGTCAGCGCGCCGCCACGTCGGTCGGCCGCATCCGCCGTGCGATTGACACCCGAAGCCACGTCGCCCAGACCGGTCCGCAGTGAATCCTTCAGTTCCTGAATCGTGCGCAGGTACGTCGATTGGTCCATCTGGCCGGGTACCTGCGCACCCTTGGCTAGCCAGTCAGCCGCCGCAGCTTGCGCTGCCGATGCGGCGCCGCCGATCTGAGTAGGTGTGATCTGGCCTGGCTGGCCTGGCTGGGGCAGACCTGGCTGCGGGGTGCCTTCCAGTTCGCCTTGCTTGGCATAAATCTGGGCCTGCAAGGACCGCAACCGGGCTTCGGCTTCCATCTGCACCAGGCGGGCATTGATAGCGTTCAGTTGGGCCTGCGTTTGCAGCGGCTCAAGCATGTCAGTGGCGTACTGGACAGCACGGTTGATCGACGCTTCTTGGGACGCCAGGATGCGGTCGTTCCGCATCAGCGGCATCATCTGGTCTTCGATGCTGCGCCGCTGTTCCTCAAGGTTGTTCAGGATCAGCTTCTGGTTGTTCTGATATTCCTCCTGGGCCAGCCGGATTGGCCCGGACATGATCTGTTCTTGCAGTTGCAGTTCTTGGGACTGCGCCTGCATCGGCGCCAGGACAAGCTGTTCCTGCTGCTGAAGTTCCTGAAGCGCGGCTTGCAGCGGTGCGGTAGCCAGTTGCTGCTGGAGTCCAAGTTCCTGTTGCGCGGCTTGCAGTGGCGCCTGGATTTGCTGCTGCTGAAGCTGGAAGCGCGTCAGTGGACGTTGTGCAAGCTGTTCTTGCTGCTGGGCCAGCAGCGCGGGCAGATCGGCATTGGCCGCTTGCTCCAGACGCTGCTGGCGTGCTTCCCCGCGTATCCGACCGATGCTGCCGACTTCTTCGGCTGTTGCTGTGCCCAGAATCTGGCGGGCACGAATCTGCCGCAGTTCGGTCTGGGCACGCGTGATGCCCATTTCCAAGTCCTGCTGGCGTTCCAGGGGTTCCAGGCCCGCGATACGCGCAGCAGTAACTGCCTGTTCCAGTGCCAGTTGCGGTCGAATAGCCGCCAGCCGCGCCTGGTTCAGCGCCATTTCGGCGGCTAGCTGGGGGCGGATGAAACTCAGGCGCGTCTGACCTAGCGCTTGTTCCAGCGACAGTTGCGGCCGGATGTACTGGAGTCGCGTCTGGGCAATCGCCAGTTCCGCCGCCATTTCGGGCGCCGCGAACTGCTGGCGGACGCGGATCAGTTGGTTTTCAAGGTCCAGATTGCTGCGGCTGGCGACCGTGATCTGGTCCTGCACGTCCGCCATCTGGAGTTGCAGGGGTGCCAGTTCTTCCGCGATGGCCAGCCGTTGCTTGTCGATTTCCGCAAGCTGGCTTGCGTACTGAAGGCGAATCTGCTGCCCAGCCAGACCAAGTTGTTCGACCTGGGCCTGCGCTTCTGCGACCTGTAGCCCTGCCTGTGCGACCTGAACCTGTGCCCGCTTTTCTTCAGTGATCAGCGGTTCGAGCGCGGCGCGGCGCCGGTCGAAGTCTTCCAGATCAGACTGCTGGTACTGGCCCAAGTCGGGGTCGCTGGGCACCAGTGGCGCGTGCGCAGCGACGGCATCCGCGATGTGCTTGCGGACGGCTTCGATGTTGGCTGTAGCCAACCGTTGCTGAATGCCGCCATAGGCCAACGACGCTACGTCAGCCTGGGACGCCGCACGAAGTTGATCTTCGGACGGCATGACGTTGGGGAACATCGGCCCCAGCGCTGCCTGCCCGATCTGCTGCATCTGGCTCTGGCGCTGCCCAAGCTGGCCAAGGGCATCCACCAGATGCATGACTTCGCCCGCCGACTTGGTGTAGGCGTCTTGCAGCGCACGCTGGTCGGCAGCATCTTTCTGCGCCTGGTCCAGCGCGTCCTGCTTGTCTTTGGCCTCCTGCTGGGCCTGGGCCAGTCGGTCGGTGGCAACGGTCTGATCGACAATCGCGCGAGTCCGTTCATCCCAATACTGACCGTTGGGTAGCGCGGTCAGGCCAACATTGCGTAGTTGCTGGAACGCGTCAATCTGTTGGCGGATTGTGTCGACAAAGCCTTGCGTACCCGCGCCACCGCCACGTGCTCCTGCTACCGCACCGACTGGCCCACCAGCGAACAGCCCAACTTCAGCACCCGCAATCGTCCCGCCGATCTGCGGCAGGATGGTTTCAGGGTGTTCCAGTATCTGGGTGATGCCACGCACGATTGGCGTCGCAACTGGTGCCAGGAATGAACCAAGGTTCTGCTTGCTCTGTTCAGTAGCCCGACCAAGTTCGGTCAGGGCCATGGCCAGTTCGTCGCTGTTGCCCTTGGCGTCTTGCAGCGACTGTGAGTACGCGTCGATGCCGACTTGAAGTAGCCGCTGTTGGGCGATCTGACGACCCCAAATCTGGGTCAGTTCGTCGGACGTGACGCCCAGCGTCTTGATACGACCATTGGCGTCGGTGGCCGACTGCGTGTACTTGTCCAGCGCTTGGCTATTGCCTTCGGCAAACGACGTGAGGCTGCTGGTCAGTTCCTGAATCGGGACGCCAGTACGTGCTGCTAGTGGACCGATCTGGCCGCGCAGGACTTGATCAACCTGCTCCTGGCGCATCGCGCCGCGCCCGACCAGCGGCGCGAACGTCTGGGCTGCCTGCCCGTATTCGAGTGCGGTACCAGCCACGCCAGGCAACGCCGTGTAGGCGCGTGCCTGTTCGCTAATCAGCCGCCCACGCTCACCGTAGACGGCGTTGGTCAGTGCGGCCTGGCGTTCCAGCGCCGCTTCGGCTTCGATGACTTCCCGAATCTGGCGCTCAACGTCGCGGATGATGGCGCCCGCGACAAACAGGCCACCGGGGATACCTGCCAGCGCCAGGCCCGCGCGCAGGATGCCAGCCGGTGTACTCAACCCCAGCGCGCGGACACCACCCCGGATTAGTCCGCCGAATCCACCGCCGCCGCCTTCTTCTTCTTCGCCTTCTTCGCCGCCGCCACCGCCGCCGCCTGGCGGGCCGCCACCGCCGCCGCCACCACGCCCACGTCGGCCCCTGGCAGCACGACCCGCTTGCGCGGTTTCACCCAGATCACGCCGCAGATCGTTGAACGCCGTATCCGCGTCAGCCGCCGACTTGGTGGTGGCGACAAGAACCTCTCGCAGTTCTTCCCATGGGGCCAGGTTCGGCGGCGCCGGTTGGGCCGCCATGATGGTGCCCGCGAACAGGTTGCGCGCCTGCGCGGCACCAACGATGCGCTGGCGCAGTTGTTCGGGAGTTTCAGCGGGCGCGGCAGGCGCCGCCGGAGCAGCAGCAGCAGCCGTCCCGCCCGCAGGCGCCGCGCCACCGACCGTGCCTAGCCAACGACCGACACGTCCAAAGAAGCCAGGCCCAGCAGGCGCACCCACTTCAACCGGTGGCAGTGCAGCCCGGCGTTGCTGGTAGGCCAGGATGTCGGCTGCCCGCTGGACATCGACACCGGCCAATTGTTCTGGTGTCGGTTCGGTGCCAGGCCGTTGATAGCCCGGCGGCAGGTACAACGGTTGCGGTGGGGCACCCGGCGTCGGCCGCAGGATTTGCGCGCGTGGTGGCGTGACCAGCGGCGATGGGCCAACCGGTGCTGTCGGCAGGTTCAGCCTGCGCTCAACTTCACGGGTTTCGGCTTCGGTGGCCGTGCCCGCGCGATACCGCGCGAACAGTTCTTCGTCGGTGCCTAAACCAGGCCCGGCTGCCACTTCCGCTTGTGCTGCTGCACGCTGCCTAGCACCTGGCGGCAAGTACAGCCCGCTGGGTTGCAGCAGCAGCCTGGGCGCGGTGGTTGCACCGGGCGTACCGATAAGCGGGACAACCCGCCCCTGGCCGGTGTCTGGCGTGACCGTCAGTTGCTCAGGGGCAATGAGTCCCTGTCGCAGCATGGCGCGCCGCGACGGATAGTTCGGTCCCCAGCCGAAGCGTTCGGCTTCGACGGCGGCTTGCCGATCCCGGCGTTCTTGTTCGGCGGCTTCCCGCTGCTGGCGTTCGCGGTCTGCGGCTTCTTGCTGGCGCACCGTCGCCATAGCGACGGCCCAGTTCATGGGTGGGCCAGGTCGTTCAGGCCGCAGTTGGCGGACACGCTCACGCTGGCGCGCGTATTCCGCACGAAGATCTTCGATGGTGTCGAAGCCCGGTACGGTGGCGCCGGTGTCTTCCCAGACTTGCAGCCGCTGCCGAATCTGCGTCGCCCGTGCGACAGCGCGGGTACGCGGGTCTTCTAGGCCGCGCGCCTGCTCCAGGCGTGGGATAAGTTCCGTCAGTGGGGTGAGTCGCCGCCGCCCTTCGGCTTCAGTCGTCGCCGCTTCTTCTTGTGTGGCCTGCTGACCTTGGGTACGCCGTTGGGTACGTCGCCGTTGTCCCTGGTTTTCAAAGGCATTCGCGGTGACGCGCCCGACTTCATCGACAGCCCGCTGAATGTCGGGAATGCCCGCCCGAATACCATCCGCCAGCCCACGCGCGACATCGCGGCCGATGTTGAAGGTGACCTTGGACGGCGACTGCGTTTGCAGTGCGCGCGACAGACCTTCGATGATTGCCTGGCCCAGCGTTGCCGCCGCCGCCTGGACTTCGCCCCGACCACCCGTTAGCCCCTGGACCAGACCCTGGATGACTTCGTTGGCCAGTCCTGACGCCGCCGCGCCGACTTCACCAGCACCTTCCGCACCCCTGGTAGCCGCAACGCGGCGTCCAGTGCCACCCCGCCTGCGACGTGTTTCGCGCTGTTCGGCTTCCCGTTCAGCGCCACGTTCCGCCTGTTCGGCAGCCGCGATGGCAGCTTCTTCGCCGCCTTCTTCAGGCTCACGGCGTTCTTCGCGTGCTTCTGGGGCACCTTCGGTTGGCGTGCCGACGTGCCGTTCCTCCATCTCCCGTTCGGCACCGCGCAGTTCTTCTGCGGTCGGTTCGTGGAAGGTGGGTACGGCTGCTTCGGCTTCGGCACCGCCTACTGCGGGGGCAGCTTCTTCGGCGCCTTCGGCACCACCGGCTGGGGTTGGCTGGCCTAGGGTGCCCTGTTCACGTGCACGGTCAACGATGGCGCGTAGTCGTTCAGCTTTCGCGTCTTCGGCTGGCTGGGTAGCGGCTTCTTCTGCTTGTTCGGCCAGTTGTTCGCGTGTCTCACCCTGACGCTGTTCGCGTTCCAGCAGGACTTGGGTCGCGCTGATCAGCCGCTGCGTCTGTTCGGCTGCCGGACCCGACATCTGTTCGGCGCGGTCGGTCAGTGCCTGGAGGAACGCTTCCAGTTGCGCCGCGCGACGCTGGCCTTCAGGTAGCTGGGCGAAGCCCGCGCGCTGTTCGCGCGTGAACATGCCGCCTTCCTGGCTAAAGGCTTTGAACAACCGTTCCGCTTCGTCGGTAGCTTCGGTGTCTTCTTCAATCGGACCGAATGGTTCACCGGCGGGAAAACTGCGTTCGCGGCCGGTGGATGCGTAGGTCGGTATCTGCGCGGCCATCTCCGGGGCTTCGCGGCCAAAGGCAACGCCGCGCGCCAGGTCCAACAGCCTGCCGACCGTGCCAGTGACCTGGCCTGCCTCCGGGGCCTCCGTTTCGCGCGCCAGGATTTCGGGCCGAATGTCGCGGTATTGGGTGATCTTGGTCAGCGTGTCCGAGGAAATACCCAGCGCCTGCATCTGGGCTGCGCGCGACAGGCCTTCCGGCAGTCGACTGAGTTGACCTAGCTGCGCTTCCAGCCGTACCCGTGCTTCGTCGGAATAGATGCCGCGCTTGGCCAGGGCTGTGCGTGCAGCGGCGTTGGTGGTATTCAGTTGCTGACGACGCGTCTTGGCGTCATCCGACAGCGCCAGCGTTTCACGCAGCGCTTCTTCTTCCAGCGCCAGTTCGCGTTCGTACTCAAGCTGGCTTTGCGTGCCGCCTTCCGCCCGACCACGCTGGACCAGCAAACTGAGTTGCGGGGCTTGGTGCCCGAAGGTGATGTCTTCGCCGGGTTCGATGAACTCCGGGTTGTAGGGACGCCATTCCCCGATTTCTTCCCGTTCCCCGCCCTTCAGGCTCTTGAGGAAGTCGGTGTAGTCGAAAGGTTGGTCACGCGGTCGGACTGGGCGACTGCGTTCAAAAGCCTGCAAGTGCGCGGTAGACGCTTCGTGTGCTTCCAGGCGTTCGCGCAGGCCCATGGCGCCATACGCTTGAACCAGTTGCTGGATAGCCGCCCGCTGGACTTCTTCGCTGCCGCCCATCGTTTCGCGGCTGACCTGTTGCAGGAAGTCCGCAGGCAACGTGGCGGGTATTTCGCGCCGTACTGCCGTGCCTTCCTGTGCGGTGCCAGGTTCGCCGTGTTCGAAGTAGCGATAGGGTTCGCCGTAGCGGGCTTCGCCAAACAGACGCATGAAGCGCCTGGTGGGATCGGCTGCTTCTTGCGCGGTTTGCAGTTTCTGGGCGGCTTCAATCGCCACCCGCATCTGGGCGCTGACGCTACGCGGACCAGCGCCGATCTGTTCTTCGCTTTCAGCGGCCTCCAGTCCGCCGCTTTCCATCATGGCCCCGAAGCGACGGGCACGTTCTTGTTCGCGCAGCAGCGTCGATTCAGCTTCCAGGCGCTGACGTTCGGACAGCCCCGCATCACCTACCTGCTGACCGGCTTCGTAGCGCCGCCGCAGGGATTCCAGATACGTCGAGCCGCGTTCTTCGGTGCCTAGCGAAACGCGCCGCCGCAGGAACGCTTCGCCACCTTCGACGCCACCGTAGATACGCCGCAGCAACTGCTCTTGTTCGTCAATCGACAGTTGCTGCGTAGGCGGGATACGCGACACCGCTTCGCGGACCAGCCGCGACACGTCGGTGAGTTGCGGTGCTTCGGCTGGTTCAGTAGGCTGCGCGGGCGCGGCTGGTTCGGCTGCGGGTGCAGCACGACGCCGCCCACGTTGACGGGGTGGGGCTGCTGGGGGCGTCGCCGCCGGGGGAGGCGCGGGCGCGGCTTCGGTAGTTTCGGCTGGCGGCGCAGTCGCCTCTGCCTGGGCTTGCGCCTGTAGATGCGGCCGACGCGACAGTTCTAGCCGTGCCCGACCGGCTTCGCCGGAGCTAACCCCCTGACCACGGGCAACGAACAGGACGGTTTCGTCGTCCATGTCTTCGTAGCCGGTGCGTCCCTTGGCAGCCGCGACTGCCGACGCGAATTCGGCGCGGCGTCCCCCGCCGCCACCACCACCAGTACGGCGGCGTGTGGTCGGTTCGGTCGTACCAGCGGCCTCATGGCCGTAGTACGCCCCCATTTCGACGTTTTCGGCTTCAGCACGCGTGCGTAGTTGTTCTTCGGTGGCAGGGCCGGCCGCAGCCAGTGCCTTGGCGCGCGCGTCCAGTTCCCGCTGGAAGGCTTCGGTGGCCGTGCGCAGCGCACCTTCGGCCATCTTTTGAAGCTGATAGGTAATCTGCGACTGAATCTTGGCGACGCCTTCGGCCGACATCGTGCCCAGGGCTTCGGCCATCGCCCTGAGCTTGTCTTCGGTCAGGTTGCGGCTAATTGCCTGGCTGACCGATTGGGCTGCCGCGTCAGTGGTGGTGGCGGTCGTGCGCAGGTTCTGCTGGACGGCCTGGGTTGCCCCGCCGCCCAGCGTGGACTGCATCGCACCCGACAGGGTGCGCATCTGGCTTTCCAGACCACCCAGCGACCGCCCCAGGTTTTCGACCTGGCGTTCGACACCCTGTATCTGTTGTGGAACGCCGGATGCGTCGATGTCGACGGTGACTTTGACGCCACCGCCTTCGTTGGTTACGCCGCCTTCTTCGGGGCCGCCAGCCCCTTCCATCGTCACGTCAGTTGGTCTGCCCCTGCGAATACATCACGCCGCCGCCATAAGCAGACAGCATCCAGCCGAAGACGTTGCGCGAGTGCTGCCGAAACTGGTTGGCTTCGGCCAGGTCCATTTCGCCTTCAGCGCGTGTGTCGTTCGTGCTGCTGTGTTGTGGATTGGGGTAGGCCCGTTCGAACAGCGCACGTATCTTGTCTTCTCGATCCACGCCCAACCATCCAGGCGACCCCAGCAGCAGCGTGTTGTAGTCACCGATCCGCTGCTCGGCGTCGATTTGTCCCATTGCATCCCACCAGGCGAACCATTCGCGCAGAAGCATGCGCCCCTGCACTTCGAAGGTCATGCCGGGGTAGAAATGACAGAATCTGGCTCTGGCTGCTCCCCATTCGA
>Ga0126369_10000175_pt1 | contig 39905 bp, 38 predicted proteins | sample PanSoiMetaPlot_1_FD_109646 | JGI IMG/M metagenome (GOLD analysis project Ga0126369, IMG submission 109646) | Tropical forest soil microbial communities from Panama - MetaG Plot_1 | ecosystem: Environmental > Terrestrial > Soil > Tropical forest > Bulk soil | place: Panama | collected 2016-02-17
AATGCGTTGACGGTATCTTCGGTGTCGAACTCCGCCTCCTCCTCGGAGTCCGAGAGGCGCAAGTTAAAGGTGAGGGCGATCCGCAACGCGTTTCCTCCCATGGCGCGCAAGACGGGAAACGGACATCGTGCCTCCGGGTTCTTGGGCGGGCTGCCCAGCGTCCGCGATCTCCGGTGCGCCGGCGACCACTTTGCCGTCGATCACCTGAGTCTCCGCCCAGATGTCTCCAAGCCGAATTCCGAGCGGATCTCGATACACCTTCCATGCTTCAATGCCGGCGATCACCACCGCTCCGCTCCAGAAGGCAACCGGGCCTAACGGCCGAGGCATCATTCCAAGAAGCACGATCAACCCAAACGGCGCGTTGCGCAGGACGCTTTCGCGAAATCTGGCCCCCGTCCGAGTCGGAAGGTAGAGCGCCTTGACTCCAAAAATTTTCTTCCCCGGGCTTTGCCCCTGGGAAAGGCCGTCCGCGAGGAGGATGTAAAGCTCGGCGATCACGAACCCCGCCCGCCCGGCCACGAGGTAACAGCCCCAGGCGATGGCCACATCCACCAGGCGAGCCAGGCCCCGAAGGATCAACGAAGCCTTCGGATACGGGGACTTCTCGTCCGCTGAGACCACTCGGAGGCCCGTGGCACTGGCCACGGGCGGGATCGACATCAAAGGTTTGGGGCTCACTCGTCCTTCCTTGGCGGCGGACCTTTCTCGGCGAGTTGCCGAAGCCGCTCGCGCGCGCGTTCAGCGCTGGAGCTCACCAGTGAAACAGCGGGTTGTGCGACGGAGAGGGCTTTGGTGAGGGGCTGTTCAATCTTGGCCTCGCCGAGTCGCGTAAAGAGGATGAAGGCCATCGCCGGTCGCTTCGAAGCTTCGCGCATTGCGAATTGAATGCCGTCCAGATTCCATCCCTGGGCGACACACTCGTTGATGGTCCGCTCCAAAGTGCCCTCGTCCACCGTGGACAGCTCGACCACCTTGTATTCTAGCGGCCGGGGACTTGGGGGCCTCCTTTTCTTCTTTTTCTTTGAAGGCATCGGTTCTCTACAGAACTCGGGCGGCGTCGAGTGCGTGGTAGGTGAGGATCAAATCGGCACCCGCACGTTTAATCGAAGTGAGAATCTCGAGCATGATCCGCGTGTAGTCAACCCACCCGTTCTGAGAAGCAGCCTTGACCAAGGAATACTCGCCGGACACGTTGTAAGCCGCCACCGGTACGTTGACCAGCTGCTTCACGCGCCAGATCACATCCAGGTACGAGAGCGCGGGTTTGACCATAACCATGTCCGCTCCCTCGTCGATGTCCATCAGCACTTCCTTGATCGCCTCCCGTGCGTTCGCCGGGTCCATCTGGTAGCCGCGGCGATCTCCTGATTTTGGCGTGCTCTGCGCCGCCTCCCGGAACGGGCCGTAGAAAGCGGAAGCGTACTTGGCCGCGTAACTCAGGATCGGAACCAATTCGAAACGGGCTTCGTCCAGCGCCTTGCGAATGGCGCCAACCCGGCCGTCCATCATGTCCGAGGGAGCAATGATGTCCACGCCGGCCTTCGCGCAGCTGACCGCCATTTGGGCCAGAAGTGGCAGCGTGGAGTCGTTGTGGACATCTCCGCCGGAAAGGACTCCGCAGTGGCCATGATCGGTGTACTCGCAGAGGCAGATGTCGGCGATCAGCTGCAATGAGGGAATCGCCTCCTTCACCTCGGAAATTGCCCGCTGCACCACGCCGTCCGAAGCGTAAGCACTGCTGCCCTTGGCATCCTTGCGGTCGGGGATACCGAAGAGGATCACCGCCGGAATTCCGAGGCTGTGCGCCTGCCGGGCCTCCTCGACGGCGTTGTCTACGGAGAGGTTGTAAATTCCCGGCATCGAAGAGACCGGACGCCGAACGCCGCGCCCTTCGGTCACGAACAAGGGGTAGATGAAGTCCGATGGAGACAATTCCGTCTCCCGGACCAGTTGTCGAAGAGGCTCGGAGCGCCTCAGCCTTCTGCCGCGATGAATTGGAAAACCCATGGCCGTAGCCTAACCCCGCGCCAGCCGACCTGGCCAGCAATCCTCAAAAGAAGCGTCGCAACAGATAGAGGCCGAGCGTCAGCAGCAATGAGATGACAATCATCGAAGTGATCGGAACGAAGATTGAGACGTGGTCTCCTTGGCGCGAAATGTCCCCCGGTAGGCGGCCAAACCACGAAAAGGCCCCGACCCTGATCAGCAGTCCGATGAGGACGATCAATACTCCTCCGATGATCAGCAGGGTCGAAAGGGAACGCTGGTCCATGGTCACAGAGTAAGAACCTCGGGGGAGTGTGCAAGTGAATTGCTGCGTCGGTCAGCCTGCGACAGGGTACTTGACCGGTGTGGATTCGCGCAGCTCGACCAAGTCCGCGAAAATGACCTCGCCGGTACGGCTACGGATTCGGCTCAGCACTTCGTCGGAGGGCCGAGAATCCAATTGAATCTTGCAGCATGCGGAAGCCGCTCCTTCGAAGACGGTATTTTCGATCTCCTGGGCATTGATGCCCGCCTCGCGAATCGCGTCCAAGACGTTGGCCAAGACGCCGACCTTGTCGTGGTGGCGAACGATGAGTTGGTGGCTGGCGGGCGTACGGCGAGCAATGTTGACGCAGTTGGGGACCACCCCGCCGCTGAGAAAGCTGTCGACGATGCGAACGGTCTCCTCGGCGATCGCCGATTGCGCTTGATCCGTCGATGCGCCGATGTGGTGGGTGCCATACACGTTCGGCAGTTTGGTCAGTTCGCTGGAGAAAGGGGCCTCCCCGGTTTTGGGTTCCCCCTCGAACACATCGGCAGCAACCCAGATTCGGCCGCTTCTCGCCTCCTTCAAAAGCGCCTGTTGGTCCACCACGTCCGCGCGTGAGGTATTCACGAACAGCGATCCCGGAGGAAGAGCTGCCAAGACTTGCGCCGAGATCAGGCCCTTGGTCTCCTTGCTTGCCGGGACGTGAATCGTCAGCACGTCCGATTCCCGCGCCACCGCGAGGGGGCTTTCCCCCCGTTCGAAGCCAAGCTCGCCCGCTCTGCTTGAAGTGAGCGACCTGGAATGGGCGAGCACCCGCATCCCGAATGCCCGACCCCGCTGGCCGACCGCGGTTCCGATGTTCCCCACTCCGACGATCCCGAGGGTCCGGCCGTAAAGGCCCCGCGCCGACGAAAATTTCTTCTTCTGCCACTTTCCTTCCCGCAGGGCGGCGACCGCGTCTGGAATTTTCCGATCCACCGCGAGGATCAAACCCCAGGTCAGCTCAGCCACCGCTGTTGCATTCTGGCCGGGGCAGTTGGCGACGTAGACCCCGTGCTCGCTCGCCGCCTTGACGTCAATGGTATTAACGCCCGCTCCCGCCCGAATGACCAAAGACAGTGCTGTGGCCTGCTCGAAGACCTTCTGGGTAACCTCGGTGCTTCGAACCACCAGGATCGAAACGTCGCGAGCCGCCGCCGCAAGCTCGTCACCCTTAAGCGGCGGTCGGTAATCCACGGTGAGGCCGAGGCCTCGCAGCGCCTCGAGCTGCGCCTTTGGGAATTCATCGGCTACCAAAACTCGCATTGGATTCTCCTTGAGAAGCCCTTGGGGCCCGGGAATATAAGCAGCTCGTGTCCTACCAGAGCTTTCAGAGTCTAGCGCCCCGTGTGCACCCGAGCGCGTTCATACACCGCGGCGCGCTTCTAATTGGAGACGTCGAGGTTGGCGAGGAGTCATCGGTCTGGCCAGCAGCCGTGTTGCGAGGAGACATGGGGGCCATTCGGATCGGTGCGCGGACCAGCATCCAGGACGGGTGCGTGGCTCACGCGACCCACGACTACAGCGAAACCGTGATCGGCAGCGAATGCACCGTCGGCCATCGGGTGGTGATGCACGGCTGCCATGTCGGTGATCACTGCTTGGTGGGCATGGGTTCGATCTTGCTGGACCTGGCTGAGCTGGGGGAGTGGTGCTTCCTGGGAGCGAGCTCGCTGATAACCCCGGGGCAGAAGTTTCCGCCGCGCTCGTTCATTTTGGGTTCACCTGCGCGCCGCGTGCGGGAAGTCACCGCTCGCGAGACTGAGTGGATCTTGAACTCGGCCAAAAGTTACGCGGATCTGGCTCGCCAGTACTCGCGCGAACAAGGCACCGCTTTTTCTGGTCCTACGCGCCCGGGCCCATAGGTCACGATTGAAACCCGAAGGCGCGGTCCCACAACGAGAATTTCGCGCATTTCGGGATTTTGCCAAATCCGTCCGTGGTAACGAAATTCCTATTGTCCGGGCAGAAGTACACGGTGAACCCGCCCACTCCGGTGGCCGAATATCTGACCAACATCCGCCTTTGCACTTGGACCACCAACCCCGCCGAGTGCGGCCCCCGGATACGCAGTGCTGTCGAGAGAACACCAATCCCTTTGATTGGTTCTTCATTTACACCGGCACAGTGCGAACGCCTGGCGACCATCGGGGAGGCGGCGGAGTCACCTTCCGCACGACCACTGGTGACTTCTACATAGGAGGGCAAGCCGGCCGACCGGCAGCACCACCGGCCCGTACTACGCGTTGGTTTCCCACTTGAACGACGACGGCAGACGCGCGGAGAACTTCTTGATCAACAACACAGGCACTGGCGACGACGTCAACAACTCGCTCTGCTACAACGCGGCGACCGACAGAATCTCGGCGGTCGGTGATACGCACAACCCCGGCTGGTCGACCGATGGGTCGGTCTTCCAGGGTCCGCAGGACGGCTACGACGCGGTTCTCGGCCTCTAATCAAGTTTGTCGGGTGAGCCGCGCAAATCCGGCTCAGCCTCGAATTTCCGGCGCCGGACTCACAAAGTCCGGCGATCTTTTTTTGACGAAAACTTAAGGATATACGACCTCAGTTTTATTGACGCTGTGTTCGAGTGCCTCGAAAGTGATGGACACTGGCCTGAAGGTGCTGTGCAGCGAGCGCCGCTCGGCAGATGTGCTTACCGCACCCAAGAGGGATCGACGCTAAGTACGTGCTTTCGCTGACGCACAGCCCACAGCTGGGTGATCTGCCTTAGGTTTGAAGCTCAATATAGCTGCCGCGCACTCGGCCTGGTGGTGTCAACCATCTGCCCCAAGTTCGGTCAAAGCGCTGCGTGGCGCACCTGATGCGCAACGTGCCTGTGAGGGCACTGTGGCAACTTCGGGGGTGGCTGGCTCCCGACGTTTCTCACCTATTTGCGGCCCTGAGCGTCGCCGAGGCTTCCGAGCGCCTGTCGCAACTCAAATCAGGTCTAGGAACCCAGTTGCCCGCGGGCGACTAAGTCCTTGAGGAGTGCTTACTCGCGGCACGCCATTTCTTCGGGTTTACGAAAGTTCACTGGCGCAGAATCCGCTCAACGAATGGACTAAACGCTTTCACGGACAAATCAAACGCCGCATTAAAGCAGTGATAGACACTATCCAGAAGCAATTCTCTGAGTTCTAACTTCGGCCCGAGATGATCCCGCTTCATTCAAAATCCGCACAAAGTCTAAACCCCGTTGTAACAGCTCGATATTTATCGTCGACAGGTTGCCTGTTGTTACTTCGAATGTCATTGCTTGTTCCTGCATAGTTTCCTCCGCGCAAAATGTGTTTTCCATCTTCCAATGACGAGCGCGTAAACTCCGCTGCATTGCCGCACATGTCATCTACCTCGAATGGACTGCGCGACGACGGGAAGGCGCCGGTCTCGTCAGGTCCCACGGTCGCTGGATTTCTTCCATAAGTATCAAAAAAATTTGCGTCGCTCGGGGACACCGTGTAACCGTGCGGGTACTCCCGTGCGTCCGCTCCTCGTGCCGCTCTCTCCCACTCGAATTCAGAGCAGAGGCGCGGTTGGATCAAGGCACTTCTCTTTTGTAGCCAAGAAAGGTACTCCTCGATCGCTTTGATCGAGACTCCGACCATCGGCAACCGATGCCAATTCTGACGTTGGCGCATCTTTCTTTCGGGAATATAAAATGCACTTCGCGGCTGTATGGGAGACTCGCGAGCATTGTATCGGAATAGCAATTGCCAATCTTTTCCAGTCCGGCGGAGGGACATCTGCCCTTTTCTAAATCCACTCACCTCGGCCGCACGCCTTACTGCCTCAGTAGGCTTTAGGGCGTTGAGATACTCCAGCCAGTCGCCAAAAGTTGTTTCCTTTGCTGCTATGAAATACGCATCCGTAGTGACCTCGTGTAACGGAACCGTGTAGAGCCAGTCCTTGCGAATGCTGCGGTCTTGCGAGCTCCCGAAGAGGAATGTTCCCGGTGGAATATAAACGAAGCCGTCTGGGACACTCCCTGCCGATGGGAGGTGCAAAGAGACTTTTCGAACGTCTCCTCGCCGAACAAGGACCGGAAAGCGAACCTTCGATCGCCCGGGAGCAGCGAATATCATCAGGTAGGAGCCTTGAGGCAGCTCAAGCTGGCGAATTGGTGTAGTAAGATTATGGTAAACTGTTTCGAGAATGGGATTTTCTCGTTCCTGGTCCCGGTATCTCTGAATCAGTACCTGGGCACCAGTCGGAACGGATTCGATGTCAAATCTGCCCGGGGTGTTCCACTTAGCTCCGTGCGTTCCGTTGTCAAAGGCCGACAGTCTTTCGAGAATCTCAGTTTTCTTGTCGGTTTTGTTTTCCGTCTCTGCCAACTCGGCACGTTCATAGAGGACGTCCGCAACCAAAGTCCTTATTGATTGGTCGCCGTTTTTGAGCGACAAGGCGGCCTCTAAGGAACGTCCGGCGCTTGAGTAGAGATCGTCAACCTCATGACCAAGTACGCCGACTTTCTGCCACAGCTCCTCTCCTTTTTCATACTGCTTGTGGTCGAAGAGGAAGAATGAGTCGTTCCGCAGACTCCTTAGGCCTCTGTTCTGCTCCCGTGCCTGGGCGAGCAACACCGAGCCTTCCAGTGCGAGCGACTGCACTTGAGCATTCAGGTTTCTTCGTGCCCTCAATTGCAGATAGTAATAGGTTGTCGGAACTGCCAACAGTATTGCCAGCGCGCTTACGACAATGGCGCGATGCCGTTTCGCCCAGCGTCGGCCAAGCGTCCACGCGGAGTATTGGTGGGCCGCAACCAGCTGACCCGTCTGGAAGCGCTTGAGGTCCGCGGCAAGCTCGGCCGCCGTTTGGTAGCGATCGCTGGCATCACGAGCCATCGCCTTCCGGACGATGGTTGCAAGTTCGTTTGGAACATCGGGCTGGCGCCGCTCAAGAGGCTCTGGCGGAATAGAGGAGACTTTTTGCAGGACCTCGGCGGAAGTATTGCCCTGATACGGCGGCGTACCCGTCAGCAAGTGGTAAAGAATTGCGCCGATCGCATAAACATCCGCGGGCTCTTCGACATCCTTTCCAACAGCTTGTTCGCTTGGCATGTATTGGGCGGTCCCCATCACCGAGCCAGCCACCGTTAGGGGTGCCGCTGCAACTTGATACAGCGTACTCACGTCTGACGAACCTCGGTTTTCCTCCCGAAGGTCCGCCGCAATTCCCCAGTCGACAACAACGGTTTCTCCGAATTCACCAACCAAGATATTGGAGGGCTTGAGGTCCCGGTGGATAATTCTTTTGCTGTGCGCGTAAGCCATCGCCTCAGCTACCGCGATTACATTTGGAAGTAACGCGAGGCGTTCGTTCAGCGTCGATCTCTCCTTGATGAGGTGCGCGAGCGAGCGGCCTGAAACCATCTTCATGACGTAATACGGCCTTCCGTCCGGCCAATGGCCGAGGTCGTGAACTGGGACAATCGATGGATGCTGAAGTCGGGCGGTGATTAAAGCTTCGCGGACGAAGCGCGCTTCTCCACCCTTGCCAAGTAGTTCCTTGATAGCAACCGGTCGATCCAAGCGCTGATCCGTGGCTTTAAGAACGCGACCTAGCCCTCCGCGCGCGTGCTCAGAAAGAACTTCGTAGCGTCCGTTGTCCTCAGCGCGCCATGTCGGCAGATTTACGGCTCGGCTCGGCTTGGGTGGGGTAATATGGTCGGTCGATTTCTCCTGGCGCGTGGATGCGACGTCGGAAATCTCAACCGCGGAAGGCTTCGTGCGGTCCGACCGAGAAGGATCACCCACTTTAAATTCCCAATCGCGCTTGTAGAGGTGCCTGGCGTTCACCCGCGTCGATGTGACTGCCATCTCGAGTTGCTCAGCCGCGGACAGTGTTGACGATAGGCAAAGTAGCAGGTGGGTTTGGAGGCACCCGGGTGGAAACCCGAACTCGAACCTCTTTGGAACAATGCATCCTCGCGGAGGGCGGCGGATACGCCGAATGACTTCACTAAGCGTGAATTGGCGATCTTCTGCTCAACTTCAGCCAATGCGTTGAGCAGATCTTAGGCATTCACCCATTCCATCGAAACTAACTGTTGACCTTTCAACGGGTTTGTCGGGCCCCGGTGTGGGCACGGCGGTTGCTATGTCCGGGCATGTAGCACGTCGCGACGCGCTCGCGTCCGAGAGAAAAGGAGCCATGCCATGCAGAAGAACTCAAAGAAGCTGAAAGTCGACAAGGAGACCTTTAAGGTCCTGACGCCGGACCAGCTGACGGAAGTCGCTGGCGGAGACTATCCGGGGCACTGGACTAGCTAGCTGGTATCCACCTTACTTGAGGTCTGCGCAAAGCCGCACCCCGACTGTCAAGCTACGATCCGTACCCAAAACAACCTGTCGATTGGTGCTCCGGATTTGGTTAATTGTCTCAGCGTAGCTTCCTCCTCGTAAGACGTACTCTCCTTCCTGAAGCGATGAACGCGTGAACTCCGCGGCATTGCCGCACATATCATCGACCACGAATGGGCTCCGCGATGCTGAAAAGCCACCAACCTCGTCGGGGCCTATAGTGGTTGCTTTGCCTCCGTAAGTATCTCCACAGTTAGCGTCGCGAGCTAACGCAAGATTGCCGTGGGGATATTCACGCCCATCGGCTCCTCGCGCTGCTCGTTCCCACTCGAATTCGGAGCAAAGTCGTGGTCGAATTGAAAGGTTAAAGTTCTGCCGCCAAAAAAGATAGTCGTTGATCTCCGCCATTGACACTCCGACAACGGGCAATAGTCGCCAATCCTGGTCTTGACGTGCTTTTCGTTCAGGAATGTGAAAGCGGTCGGTTAGTCGCATCACGTGTTCGCGAGAATTTAGGCGCAACGTCAATTCCCAATCCTGCGCGACTTGCCTGAGTGACAACTGTCCCTTTCGAGGTCCGGTCAGCTCCGCCGATCGCCGGAGTGTTTCTGCGGGACCCAGGGCATTGAGATACTCCAGCCAGTCGCCAAAGGTTGTTTCATGTTCGGCAATTAGGTACGCGCCCGTGGTGACCTCGTGAAGTGGAACAGTGAATAGAAAGTCTTTGCGGATAGTAGGGGGCTGCGAGCTTCCGAATAGGAATGGGCCGGGCGGAATGTAGACAAATCCTTCCGGAATGCTTGCAGCGTAGGGCAGCTCGAAAGAAATCCTTCGCTGCTCTCCGCGTCGCACCAGTACTGGGTAGCGAACATCTGCCCGCCCCGGAGCACTGAAAAGCAAGAGATAAGAACCCTGTGGCAGCTCGAGGTGCTGAATCGGGGTTGCCAGGTTCGCCTGAACCGTTTCGAGCGAAGGGTTTTCCCTTTCTCGCTCCTTGTATTGCTGAACCGTGACTTGAACGCCCGCGGGCATCACCTCGACATCGAGATTCCCCGGAGCGTTCCACTTGGCCTGTCGCGTTCCGTCATCGTACAGAATCAGGCGCGCAAGAAATTCAACCTTCGCTTCCGATTTGCCATCCCGTTCAGCAAGAAGCGCGCGCTCATAGAGCACATCTGCCAGCAATGACTTCGCGGCCGACGAATTTTTTCCCAGTGCGACAGCAGCCTCCAGCGCGTGATCCGCCCCGCGGTAAAACTTGTCCGTGTCAGCTGCGCTATCCCCCGCCCTGCTCCAGATCTCCTCGCCCTGGTCCACGTGCTTGCTGTCGAACAGCGAATACGCGAGCTGTCTCATCTGCTCGGTCTGTTGGTTCTTGGCTCGCGCTCGTGAGAGGAACGCCAAACCCTCAGTGACGTGCGCCTGCACCTGAGCCGTGAGGTCACGCTGCGCCTTGAACTTCAAACCAATGTAGGTTCCGCTCAGCGCCACCACCAGGCCGATCCCAAGTGCGCCGGTAAAGCGCCGCCTGAAACGCACCGCGCGGTAAGAGGCGTCGAGGAACGCGGCTTCGCGCGGCAGTAGCTCGGGGCGATCCAGGAGCGTTGCCACTTCGGACAATTGCCGGGCGCTCCAAAGTCCTTCACGCTTTCGCCCCAGCCGCTCCCATTCCGCGATCGCCGTGGAGAGGCGCCCGCGCAACTCCCGGCGTTTGGCGTCTTCCTCGAGCCAGCGCTGAAGCGTGGGCCAAGAGTTGATCAACGCTTCGTGGGCAACCTCGTACGCCGGGCCCTCGGGAGACTCGCTCACAGTGAGTAGTCGCCCCTGAATTAGAGCTGCGAGCGCTGCTCGATCCGTTTCATTCTCCGCGCCCAAGTCTCGCTCGGTGTGCCTGGCCCGCGTGCCTTCCAAGGTTACCAACAACGGGAGCAGGCGCCGAGTTGCCCGGCGCTGATCCGCCGGCAAGCGCGACAACACGCGATCCGCGTGGCGGGCGAGAGCGCCAGTGACGCCACCCGTCGTCGCCAGCGCCGAGGCGGAGATGACGTTCCGAGCCTTGTCACGCGCATCCCAGAGCTCGGCGAGGGTAAATTGCAAGAGCGGCAGAGCCCCCTCGGCTTCCGAAGTCGACTTGACCAATTCCTCCACCAGCTCGTTCGATTCGAACGCAACGCCCTTGGCCTCGGCAGGTCCGACGATCGCTTCGCGAATTCCTTCCGGTCCCATCGGCTTGAGCAGGTACGCGGCACGCGTGATCCGGCTGGAGATGCCCGGCAGCCATCCGAAGCGAACCAAAAAATCCGCCCTCAGGGTTGCCAGCAGCCGCAGCCCCGGTTCCTCGATCGAAAAGGACTCGATGACAGTCGCCATCACTTCCGCGTCCGCTTTGTCGCTGAGGGTGATCAACTCTTCGAGCTGATCGACAAAGATGAGGAAGGGGCCCTGGACCTTCGGGCGACGGCACAATTCCGAATACACGTCGTTCCAATCGGTTCGGATTCGCACCGCCAGCGCATCCTTATCGACGCCCAAGTAAGGCGCGAGCACCGCGGCCAACGCAAACCCCGGCCGCTTGCCGGGGGTCATCACCACGGTGGTCCACCGGCGATCGTCGGACAAACCGAAATCGCTAATCCAGGGCAGCACTCCAGCGCGGCAGAGCGATGATTTTCCCACTCCTGAAGGTCCGAGGACGAACACGAACGCGTCGTGCCGCAATTGATCCAACAGAGCCCGGATCTCGCTTCGCCGGCCAAAGAACAGCGCCCGGTGATCTGCTTCGAAGGCCTGCAGGCCGCGGTATGGATTGCCCTCGGGAAGGGTGATCGCTCGCTTTTCCGGAGTCGCCGCCTCGAGAGCGTCGCGCAACTCCGCCGCGGTTGCGAAGCGCGCTGCCGGGTCGCGGCTCAAGCACCGATGGATGATCGTCGTGAGCTGCCGGTCCATGTCGGTGGCCGCGGGCAGCGGTTTGGCCTCCTTCTCTAGTACCGAGGTCCTCAACGCTTCCATTCCCCGAACGCGGTGAGGCGGATGTCCGGCGTAAAGCTGGTACAGCACCGCGCCCACCGAATACACATCGGAGCGGTAAGTCGCCTGTTGTCCTTCCCAAATTTCAGGCGCGACGTACGCCGGGGTTCCAATCAGGACCCCGCTTTGCGTCAGATCCGAGGTCGCGTTCTCGTGTGCAGTCGAGGCTCCGTAGCGCAGCTCTTGCGTCTTCTCGGGGTCGGCCTCGCGCAGCGACCCCACTTTGCTTCGCGAGGAGGTTGCCGCTGCCTTCGCTGTCTTGCCCACCGACATCGCCACGGCTACCGCGTTGGTCGGCTCGAGAAAATCCTCGTTCGATTCACCGACGAACTTCGCCAGTCCAAAGTCGAGCAGCTTTGCCTCGCGCCCCTCGGCGAGGATCACGTTTCCGGGTTTGATGTCTCGATGCAGCAAGTTGTGCTGATGGACGGCCGCGAGCCCCCGAGCTAAGCCAATGCCAATCTGCAAAACACGTTCGCCCAGCAGCGGAAGGGCCAGCTGATCCAACGTCTCACCTTTGACCCACTCGTAGGCAATGTACGGCCGGCCCTGGACTTCGCCGATTCGATAGATCGCGACCACGTTCGGATGTTGCAGTCGTGCAATCGCACGAGCCTCGAGGAGAAATCGCTCATACAGCTGCGGCTCCGACCGATCTACCGCCTCCACGAATTTGATCGCCACCAGCCGATGCAGGCCGTGCTCGTAGGCCTTGTAGACACGGCCCATCGCCCCCTTGCCAATACACCCTCGCAGCTCGTAACCGTCGAATTGGGTCGGAGGCTCCCAATCGTTCTCGGACCCCGCGATCAGCGTCAAGCGTCGGTCTGTTACCGGCGGTCTTTCGGAATCCATGGGACGCTAGTGCGACAGCGCGTAGCGTGCAGTCGCCCGAACGACCCGAGAATACCGCAAAGTGCGACCTCAGTGCTCCCGCGGCAATGCAACAAAAACGTGCTCATCACCGCGAAGGTCGCAGGCGACCCGCACTCCGTGTCGTGATAAATGGCGCATGAAATGTATTGAAATTGAATACGCGCCCGAACACAGCCGCGGGCGAAGGCTACAGCAGGCCGTGGGCCTCGAGCTTGTTGTAGAGCGTGCGCCGACTGATTCCGAGCAGCCGCGCCGCGAGGCTGCGATTGTTCTCCGCCCGTTGTAATGCCGAGGTCAGAGCTTCTCGCTCGGTAGCAAACCGCTGCGCGTCGAGGGAAGTGGGTTCCGTCCCCTGGGGTGCCGGCGGCGGCGGACCGAGGGTGCCGGGCCGCTGTTCTCGCGACAGTTCCCGCTGCACGTCGCCCGCGTCGATGCGGGGCGAATTGGAGAATATCACCAGCCGCTCGATCAGATTTTCAACTTGACGAACGTTTCCAGGCCATGGCTGAGCTCGCAGCAACTGGATCGCCGATGGGTCGAGGACAGCGTCGGGTTTGCGATGCACGCCCGCGAAGTTGGAGCAGAAATGTCTCGCCAGCAGCTCGATTTCCTCGGGACGAGCCCGCAGCGGCGGTAGCCAGATTGGCACCACGTTCAAGCGGTAAAAGAGGTCCTGCCGAAATTCGCCTTTCTGGATCATCGATTCCAGGTCTCGATGGGTGGCCGCGATGTACCGAACGTCGGCGCGGCGGGTGCGGGTTCCCCCGAGGGTTTCGAACTCGCGGTCCTGCAGCAGGCGCAACAGCTTGACCTGCATCGCGGGACTGACATCGCCGATTTCGTCCAAGAAAAGCGTCCCGCCTTCTGTAAGCTCCACCCGCCCAGGCTTGCGGCTCGCCGCGCCGGTGAAAGCGCCCTTTTCGTACCCAAAGAGCTCGCTCTCGAGCAGCGACTCCGGCAGTGACGCGCACTGAAATTTGATCAAAGGTCCGGAGGAGCGATCGCTCAGCCGATGGATGGCCCTCGCCACCACCTCTTTGCCCGTCCCGGTCTCGCCTCGGAGAGTCGAGGCTCAACAGGGGTCAACACCAACGAGAGTCGGCTGCGACGGCCCAGCAACGCCGCCAAAAGGGCCAGCGTCAGCTGTCCCGTGCAGGTCACGAAGGTGATCCACCCGTACAGGCCCATGGCGACTTTTTAGTGCATTCCTGATGCCGCACCAGGTTTGGAAGGTGCTAGGGTGCCCGCGTGGCGATAGTCGTCGTCAGCGGCGCCTCGGGCGGGTTTGGACCGACCTTGGTGAAGTACCTGATTGCGCGCGGGGATCGCGTGGCGGCTCTCGGATCGCGCAAGTCGGAGGAGACACTTCGCGGGCTGCAAAAGGAACTCGGAGCCAACTGTCTGACCGTCGCCCTGGACGCGACTTCCGCGTCCGAGTGGAAAGCCGCGCTGCAACGCGTTGAGCAGGGCCTCGGTTCGCCTACTGGCGGAGCGCTGCTCGCCGGGGGCTTTACGGGCGGTCATCCCTTGCACGAGACGGACGATGCCACCTGGCAGCAAATGCTGTCCGTCAATCTTGAGACGGCGCGCCGGGGCCTGCAGGCACTCTTACCGGGGATGATTTCGCGCCAATCCGGGAGCATCGTGGTGGTGGGATCGCAGGTCGTCGAACGCCCCTGGAAGGGTGCAGGTTCCGCGGCATACACAGCCTCGAAAGCCGCCGTGGTCGCACTGGCGCGGGCGGTCGCGGCGGAAGTGTCTTCCAGCGGAGTCCGCATCAACGCGGTGATGCCAAGCGCAATCGATACCCCCTCGAACCGCGCCGCCATGCCCAAGGCGGACCCGAGAAAATGGGTATCCCCAGAGTCGCTCGCCGAGTTCATCGGCTTTCTCCTTTCCGAGGCTGCGAAGGACATCTCGGGCGCCGCATTGCCCGTCTACGGGCAAGTCCTCTCTTGACAGCTGGGCCAGTGCGCCCAGTGATCAGATCGGTGCGCAGCTTCTTGATCGTGGTTCTCCTTGGATTCGGCTCCGGGCCGCGCGCCCTCGGGGAGTCTCCGTCACCGAACCCGTCATCGCAGACGGCAGCTACGGGCGACTCGGTCGCCTCCAGCGAGCCAGCTGCGCAGGGGGAGTCCGGCGCCTCTGGCGAATCTTTGGAGACGATCGTGACCTCGACGCGCACGCCAAGACCGGTACGCGACGTGCCCACTTCGGTCACCGTGGTGCCCCGCGCTGAAATTGTTCAAAGCCCGACCCAGACGCTGGACGAGCTTCTGCGGACGCTTCCCTCTTTCGCCACGTTTCGGCGGAGCAACAGCCTGGCAGCTGATCCCACTGCGCAGGGAGTGAATTTGCGAGGGATTGGACCCTCCGGTGTGTCCCGGTCGTTGGTGCTTGTCGACGGGTTGCCGGGGAACGATGGTTTCGGAGGATGGTTCTACTGGCGGCAATTCCCTCGAATTGGAATTGAACGCATCGAAGTGGCTCCGGGGGGCGGATCGGCGCTCTACGGAAATTACGCACTCGGAGGAGTAATACAGCTCTTCTCAAGGCCAGTCCTGGGGCCCGAGCTCGACGTCGACGCCTCGGGCGGATATCCGAAACAGTTCCAGGCCGCGGCGCGGGCTGCGGATCGCTTCGGACCGCTCAGCGGTGTGCTCGAAGGGGAAGCGTTTTCCACTTCAGGGTATTTCGTCGTTGCTCCGAGCGACCGCGGACCCGTGGATCAAGAGGCGCCTAGCGACCATGCAACCGGCTCGGCAAGCCTCGCCTACGAAGTGAGTCGCTCGCTCCGGCTGTGGGCCAGGGGTGGCTATTTCTGGGAGCAGCAGAACGCGGGCACTCCGCTGAGCGGTTCGACTGTCCGGTCGGGCAACTACAGCGCCGGAGCGGTGATCACCTCGAGCAGCATCGGAACGCTGGATCTCACCTTCTTCGGCCACGTCCAAGACTTCAAACAGGATCGAAGCCGGATCAACGCTGCTCGTTCGATGGAAGCCCCCTCGGCGCGACAGGATGTTCCCAGCGATGACCAGGGCCTAACGCTGGTGTGGACATCCAACGATCTTTCCTGGGGAGGCAAGCATCAAGTCCTTGCGGGAGTTGAGCTGCGCCGCATTCACGGGATCTCCACGGAAGACTTGTTCCCAGCAACGCCGACCCAAGGTCTCATTTTTCGAGAGACGGGTGGAAACCAAGAGTTCTTGGGAATATTTGCTCAAGACGCCTACCAAGTGTTTTCGGCGCTCGAGCTGGTGGGCGCGCTCCGCTTCGATGCTTGGCGGAATTTTGGCGCCAGCCAAACCACCGAAGACACAATGCATGTCACGACCAAGACCACGTTCGCGGACCGCTCCGACAACCAACTCAGCCCAAAACTCGCGGCCCGCTACCACGTCTTCGACGGCTTCACGCTGCGCGCCGCCGGTTACACGGCATTTCGAGCCCCAACCCTAAATGAGCTCTATCGGCCGTTCCAGGTCGGGACGATTCTCACGGCGGCGAACGATCAACTCGCGCCGGAGACGCTCCACGGCGTCGAGGCCGGCTTCGAGCTGATTCCGCAAGCAGGCCTGCTGATTCGAACAAACGGGTTTTGGAACGTGCTCGATCAACCGATCACCAACGTCACCTTGAGCCCTCCGCTGCCACCAGACGGGTCCCAGCGGCGCAGGGCAAACCTCGGCCAAGCGCGAATCCGAGGCATCGAGCTTGAGACGGGTTGGCACTTCGCGCGCGCTTGGACCGCCGCGTTCTCGTACACCTTCGTGGACTCGCGGGTGACGAGTGCCCCCGGCGTCCCGGACCTGGTTGGAAAAAGGCTGGCACAGGATCCGGTGCACCGCGTGAGTGGTTCGTTGACGTTCGATCTTCCGACGATACTCACCGCTACTGTGCAGGGCCGATTCATCGGCTTGCAGTATGAAGACGATCTTAATCAGCTGCCGATGCCCGGCTTCTTCATCCTCGACCTGGCCGCCAGCCACCGCATCGTTTCATGGCTCGAGGGCTACGGGGCAATCGAGAACCTGTTCAATCGAGAGTATCTCGTGGGCCGCGCTGGGATCAAAACCATCGGCCAGCCGTTCACGTTGCGAGTCGGGCTTCGCCTGCACCTTTGAAGGGCTTGGTGGTCCAGTCAGAAACGAACGCGAACCACGCGGTCGTCGTCAGGGTCGACGGTCTCGCTCCGCCCGTCGCGATTGCTGGTGCTGAAGTAGAGGTACTCACCCGCTGGGTCCATCACCACATCCCGAATTCGACCAAGCTGTTGAAAGAACAAGACCGCTTCGTCGACGATCTGCGTGCCGCCGGGCATGTCGAAAAGAATCCCGTGAACATGCCGGGCGTATAACGGCGGCGGAGTGTACGTGGCACCCAACGTGCCGAAGTAGAGCCAACCGTTGGGATGGAAGTCGGCCCCAGTCGGTGGTCGGCCCGTGTTCCGTCGCGTACGGCTGTCCAGAGCTGTCCCAGGCAATTCCCTGAGGGTTACGATGACCATATGAATAGATGAGCGGGTAATCCGAGAAAGGATTGTCATCTGGTGCGGATCCATCCAGGTTCATCCGGAGAATCTTGCCATCCAGTGAATTCAGATCTTGCGCGCCCGCGGCGCAGCGGGTGGTGCCAGTAGTGATCCAGAGCTTGCCGTCCGGTCCAATCTTGATCCGGCCACCGTCGTGGATGCTGGCTCCCAAAATCCCGTCGAGCAGAATCAGATCCTGCTCCGCCATACCCGGGCTGGTTTCCACCAACCTCTGCACCCGGTTGACGGCCTGTGACGGCAGAACACGATGCGTGTACATCACGTAGAAGAACCCGTTGTTGAGAAAATCCGGATCGACGGTAATTCCCATCAGCCCGCCCTCACCAAGCTCGTAGACTTCGGACGTGAGATCGATTTCGGGCACCGGCTGCAACCCGTCATGGTCGATGACTCGGACACGACCATGCCGCTCGGTGACGAAGATGCGTCCATCGGGCGTAAACGCGATGCCCCACGAAACAACCAGCTGGGTTGCCACAACTTCTGGATTTTGAGCGAAGGCCCCGCGAGCGAAGAGCGCTAGCAACAACCCGATGGTTTTCGGGATGGTGGTTCTCCCCGACGGAGTGGCCTTCTGTCATAGGGCGGGGATGCCATCAACCACCTTTGAGCCCGCTGGGGCGCCGGCAAACAAGCCTCCGTCGTTGCCCTGCTGGCACGCCGCCAAGCTCAGGGAGCAAGCAGGAGAACGGTTGAAGCTGACTGGCATGTTCCTGGGACAGCAACATCAAAGTTGGGGGATGTTCGCTGAACGGGTCGGCATTTTGTGGTAGCAATCGAACCGGTGGGATGCAGGGGCTGGTCGATCATCAGTGGTACGGGGGAACGCGAAATGACCGAAAGAAGCCCGCACAACCGCTCGCGCAGGGTCACCGCTCCGGTTCACGAGATCGCCGGTTTCGTCTTCGCGCTCGCACTCTCGGGTTGCGGTTCTAGCACCGTACATCGAGAGCCGTCCCTGGGTACTTCCGCATCCGTTTATGACGACTTTTCCACCGGCGCGATCAGCGCGACCAAGTGGACCGAGGGTGAGCGGCAGGCGGTATTGCAAAATCAATCGGCGGTGCTGAGCAGCGCGATCGCCAACGCCCGTCCCAATGGCGTCTATGGCACCGAAATGGTCATGATCCCACCCGATGCTGGCGTGGTGACCACCTTCAGGACGCAGATCCAGATCGCGACCACCACCCTGACCGGCGATGTGACCGACCGATCGGGAATCGAATTGCTGTTTCAGCCCGCAGCAAATCGAATCGGCAACGATCTCACCAACGCCCTGCTGGTGCGGATCATTCTGTCCAGCGAGGGAGGCGGACTGGCTCTGCGACAAATATTTGAGTGCACCGCGCCCGATTGCTCGTCGTTCGCGGGCGTCGGAACCGTCGTGCACGGCGACTGGCCGCGGGAAGGTCTTCCAATTGCTACGGATACGCGCTACCGAATTACCATCTCCATCGATACCGCTGCCAAAGTGTTCCGGTTTTGGATTTCGGGTGGCGTTTACGATGTCCCAAAGCACATCACCATCGATGCCTCGACTCCGGTCCCTCCGTTTCCCGTGGACCTGTCGCCCGACAACTTCGCCAGGGCCCGTCTCTGGTCGCAGGTACGAAGTGGTCCGTCCGGCGGCGGCGACGGAGAAGTCACCACCTCGTTCACCAACGTCGAGGTCGGCATGAACGGCCAGCCGGCGGCGTTGTTCGATGATTTCAGCACCGGTCCGGGCTTCGATCCGAGCAAGTGGACCATTGGCCAGCAGAGCGTGCAGATCGTCGATTCCCGGCTCGAGTTCTCCCTCAGCAAAGAGGGCTCGGGAACCACGCTTCCGATGCAGCTCGCGGACCCCACGGTTGACTTGCTTCGAGCGGACGTGACGGTCAAGTACTGGAGCCTCGCCGGCCACGGGATCGTGAGCGCGCTGATGCAAGGCTCGATGTACAACGACGGCAGCGGCGACGATAACCAGCCAGGGAGAAGCACGGGCGATATCATCGCGACCGTCAGCATGTCGCGTGCGCGCGTGTGGTACGACCTAGTTCGGTGCGATTCAGCGGGGTGTTCGAGCTTCACGGCGATCGAGACCGGCAGGGTCCTGGGAAGTGTAACGCTCGGAAGCTCCCACACCCTGGTGTTGCAGTGGAATCGAGCACAACAGCAAGTTCTTTTCCAGCTCGACGACCATGAGGTCGTCACCGTGGATCCGGTCGCCGTTGGTTACCCCGTGGCGTCCGGGCCAAACCGGCCCTTCAGGCGAATCGGGGTGCGAGCGATCCCGATCCCGGCCGACGCGCTATTCAGCGGATCGATCGTCGCCGATTTCGACGACATCAAGGCCCAGTAATCGGCGGCCACCGCGTTCGGTCGCTAGCCGCCGTCTGGAGCCATGTTTCCAACGACGCGACAGATGCAGCCGGTGTTGGAGTCGTGCATGGCCACGAGGCCGGACATCTCCATGCCCCAGCTCTTACACAGCGCCGTGCAGTCAGCCGCTCCCTTGGCAAAATCAAAGTCCGTGGAGGGGGTGTAGTACCGGTTGCAGCTGACGGCTGCGATAGCCATCGCGACCAGCACCGCCCACGCGATCATCATTCGGCGACCCCTCATTTGGGCGATCGTCGTTCGAATTCGAAAAAAGGCAAGACCAAAACTGCTCGAGTCCTCAAGCCGGGGTCGATATCAGCGCGTCAAGCGATAAATCAGGAGCGCGGCGCGCTTGCTCTGAACTGCAAGGCGATCCAACTCCACCATTTCGCCCGGTGCGTGGGAGCCAGATCCATACGCGCCCAGCCCATCGAGAACGTTTGTGTATGGAGCAGCGAACGACGCGTCGCCGGCGCCGCGCTGCATCGGGTCGAGCGCCTCCATGTCCGGCAACCCGAGCACATGATTCGCCTCATTCAGCTTGCCGAGCAAGGCGAGGTTTCCAGATGTCGGAGACATCGGCGGCATCTTGTCGCGAAAGATCAGTTCCGATTTCGAGCCTGGAAAGCTCTGAGAAACGATGGATCGCATCTTCTCCTTCACGCGCGCGAGTTGTTCGGCGGAAAGCGCTCGAAGGTCGCCGATCGCAAGCGCCTCGCCGGGCACGATGTTTTCCTTGCCGAACACGGAACCCTCTCCCCCCGGCTGCACCTGAATTCCCGATCCCGCGAGGATCATGCCAACGCTGTAAGTGAGATTCGGCTCGCGCAAACCGTCATGGAATTGACTGAGGATCCGGCTGAGCTCGAATGCCGCCCCATCCCCCAACGAGCGTCCGAAGATGCCGCTCGAGTGACCAGCCTTTGCCTGAACGCGCACCTCCCAGCGCGTCGATCCGCGGCGAGCAACTGTCGCGTAGTCTTTTCCGTCACGTCGAACGCCGGCTTCGAAGGAGAGCACCGCGTCGCTGCTCTTGGCGGCTTTGATCATCTCACCGCGCGAGGTCTCCCAAGGTTCGCCTACCGATTCCTCGTCTCCGGTGAGAAAAACCGTGATTCGCGATCCGTCCAAAGCCCCTGCCCTTTTTAAGGATTCCAGCGCCGTGAGGAGCACTACGATGCCGCCCTTCATGTCGCACGAGCCTGGCCCCGTAGCGCGATCGGCGTTTCGAACGAATTTCTGAAACGGGCTGGAGGGCTCGAACACCGTGTCCATGTGACCGATGACGAGGACGCGCTTGCCGCGATTTCCCTTCCGCTCGCCGATGAGGTGCGGCCCGCGCTTGACCGCATCCATGGAAATCCAGCGCGTGCTGAAGCCCAAGGCCTGGAGCTCGGGCTCCAAGAGTTTGCCGACCGCGGTGACCCCCGCCGAATTGAACGTCCCCGAGTTGGTGTCCACCAGCTTCCCAAGAAGGTCCACCGCGCGCGCAGCGTCGTCGTCGATCGCCTGGATGATCTTCGCTTCGTCCGGCGATACGCTCGCGGCAGGCGAGCTCGAGCCGCCCGGGACCGCAAGCCAGGACAAAGAGGCAACCAGGAACCGCAGCCACATGGAGCCGATCGGTCGCGTAGGAAATTCCCTCCGCGAAACGTCTACATCACTTTATATTCTTTGGCTTCAAGAGGATGACCGTGAGGGCACAGAGCGCGCTGCTGGCTGAAAGATACCTGGGGTTCGTGCTCTCGGTCCTGCTAGCGCTGTTGCCAGCCTGCGTCCCCAATCGGCGAGTCGCCTATCCTACGGCGGAGGCGATCCATTGCTCGCCCAATGTGGTTTTTCTCAGCGACATCGAGAGCCGCACTTTCGACGGCGACATTGTCGAGACCTGGAATGCTGAATGCCTCGGCAACCATTACCGGTGCACTCGCAGCAAGGGAGCCACCAGGTGCCAGCTCATCACCGCTGAAATGACTCGCGAAGCGGCATCACCCGCCGGCCAGCCTGTGGTCGGCTCAGCCATCACCCAAACGATATTCCCGCTGATCCAACGAATTTGGAGCGCGCACCAGGAAGGAAATGTCGCCGCTGAGAGCGAGTTGCTGACGAGCGACTACACTTCGGTGCATCCAGACGGCTCGTTTCACTCGGGGAAGCGCACCGCAGAGGAGATTCAGGGCGGTCGCATCGGCGCCTTCATCCTTTCCGACGTCCGAATCGAAGAGACGAGCCCGGACAGCGTCCTCGCGAATTACCTCGCAACGGTGGAAATCCCTGGGGCGCCGAAGCTCGGCAAATTTGTCGTTGTAGAGCTCTGGGTGAAGCGCGGCGAGTGGAAGCGCCGGTATTACCAAGCCACGCCCGTGCCGTAAGCGCTTCGCCTGCAGTCAGTTACCGTAATGGGCCAGCACATTCGCGACGACCTGGGAGACAGCCGGATCCACTGCGAGGCTTCCGCCGAAAGTAATTGAGCCCACGGAAAAGACGCCCCCGTGGGGAGGCTGGTCCGAGAGCTCATAATACGTCATGTCCGCACCTGCCCCGCCGCCGACCAATCCCTCGGCGATGACTCGAAGGCCGGGCGGCCGATACACCGCGTCCATTCCGTCCATCTCCCAACCGGAGGCCGCACCGCCGGCGCAGGTAGCTGTATTCAATCCAAAGCAGCCGAAGAAATCGCCGTCCTGAAGCCCGGTGCCGGCAAAGATCCAATCCGAGGCGAAACCCGGGCGAACCACGTATGGGCCGCAGTTCGGGTACTGGCGGCCATCGTAGCGAACTCCAAGCAGTGCTGCTTCGGGCAGCCCCAAGGCTCGCCACAGTCCACCGCGTTCTCCGGTCTGCTCATGGATGCCGCCGTCCTTGCGCACCTCCATCTGCCGGCCCGCGAAGGTGACCTTCCAGTAAATTCCATTGCCAGAGAGGTAGAGGATGTTTCCGCCGCGGTCGTGAAATCGCTGCAACGCATCGTACATCTCTCGGCTCCAGTACTCGGTGTGGGTGCTGAGGATCGCAGTGGTGAACGGATGCAAGGCGTCCGGATCCCCGTGCAGATCCGAATCGCTGAGCATCGAGTAGGAATAGTTGTTTGCCTCCAACCAACCCAGGATGAAACGTTCTCCGGCGACCAGGTGCATCGAGCCGCTCGCACCGGGGTTCGGCCGGTCGAGTGTGACCAGAGTGCTGTAGGTTCCTCCTGAACAGTGCTCGATGTTGCACCGATAGAAGGAGGCGCCACCCCAATCGTTGTAAGCCTGCCAGGTGTTGGTGGAGGAAAGCAGTGCAATGCTCGCCTCTGCGCCGGGCGCCGACTTGACCATGAAGTTGAGGTTGAACGAGCCAACGCCGTCATACAGCCTGGCGTTGTACAAGCCACTCGGCCACTCCGGTGGGACCTCGAGAAAGTAGCTGGTCGACCACCCGGCGCCGTTCTTGTACGCGTCCTCGTCGTAGTCTTGCGGACCTCCCGCCAGGTCGGTCACGGTCAGCAGCAGCTGCGGCACTCCGAACGCACCATACCGGCTAAAATCGATATTGAAGTGCCCGTTCGGCGAGTGCACTTTTACTTCGAGCGTGGCTCCCGTTACCACGCTGACCGCATCGGCGTAACCTTCAATCGGGTGCGGATTTGAGATCAGGTCAAGAGGGCCGCTGACCCCACCCGTTCTCTCTGACAAGGTCGGCTGGCTCGCGAGATCGCCACAGCCCGCAACCAAGCCCAGCAGCAAAACGCAACGCAAAGGTGAGCTCATTTTTCCCCGGTCGCGAACCGTTCGTCCCGCTCGATCTTCCAGAGATCCTCCTGCGTCACTGCATCCTGCCCAAGCGTGGTCATTGCCTTTTTGATCTTCGCGGCAAGAGCTGGATCCCGCACCGGTCTGCTGTTCTCTCGGGTTGGCTTGGGCGGAGGTTTCATCACCGAAACTTGTCCCAAAGCACGGCGTCCGTCCGCCGCCGTGCCTTCGAACTGATACACCAGGGCGAGCGCTCCCGGGTAGCCCTTGGTATCGAAGCTAAGTTCCGCCTCGACGCTTTCCCCAGGCAAAATGTCGGTTCGATTCAAGAGCGACGGTTCGGCGTCCTGACCCAGGTCATCTCTGCGACCGTCCGAGTTGAGCTGAAGAAGATGGATTCGTTGTATTTCGACCGGTTGATCGTAGGAGTGCCAGATCTCGAACCTCTGTCGAACGACGCCGTCGGGCGATAGCACAGGAAAACGGGGCATGCCCTGCGCCTCGAGCGAAACGACTCCCAGCTTTTGCAGGTCTTGAAATCCAAGGTTCAAAAACTCGAGCGAGGCGCGACCCCGAAGGGACTCGCCGAATTCGTCCCGAGCCTCAGCCTGAACCAGATAGTGCGAGTACATCGCTCGCTGCTCGCGGCGGGCGTAGTTGTGAGTGACATGGGGCTCGGACGTGACCTGTGTTGTTCCATCGCCAAAATTCCACCGGTATTGCGCCGGACGAGACACGAGGGCTTTGTCGATATGAACGACGTTAGCCGTGAACTCGATTTCGTCGATCGCGTTGGCCCTCACCCGGTACCCAAGGAGCAGCGCCCGATCTGGAGCGCACCGCTTGATTGCAAACCGTGGCACCGGCGCGCTGGTCGATACCCCGTTGCGGCCGAATATGGTGATCACCCTCCGGGGTATCTCGCCATCCGGCAGCAAATAGCTCTTGAGCGGAACGCTGGGTCCCGCCTGCCCAGCGATGACGAAACGCAAGAACGCGTCCGAACCGTCGGCCGTGTGCGCCTTCACCTGGACGAGGTTTTCTTCGCCTTCACAAACCTCGCTCTTCTCGACCTGAATCTCGTCGATGATCGGCGGCAGCGGCTTCAAGGCGCCTTGTGTCGCCGGCGCGCGCTCGGCCTGGCGTCGCTCAACGGCCTCATGCTCTCGGGCCAAAACAACTGGCGCTGAGCGAGTCTCCTCCCCCGCTGTCTCGAGCCTCTCGGTCGCACTGGGGCGGAGCCACATCATCAGCAGCACCAACCCCACCAAAACCGCGAGTGCTACTCCGCGCCGAAGGCGTTTAGTCGAAGCAGCCACAGACCTCACCTGCGATGTTCCACTGCACCCAATGGGCGGTGTCGGTAGCCCACGTTGTCGGTCGAGGGACCTCGTTGATGAACCGGGTCAAGCCTCCCAATCGATCCGGGCTGATGCTGCTCGCGTGAGAATCGGGAGGCGTCAGCGCGCTTTGCCAGAAGAAATTGTTGTTTTGCGTGCAGTCCGCCGTGGCCATGCAGTTGAGGACCATCGCCGCGGCGTGGTTGCACCCGATCGAGCTGGGGCAGCCGAAGAAAATCCCCCACCAGGGAAAGCCCGCTCTGCATTGGTTGTACACCGATTGCCAAAACGCGTTAGCGGCGTTCACCGTCTCGTCGTGAGCGTAGTCGAAGCTGGTCATCGGATCTCCGCCCAGCGCGTAGGCGTAAGCACAGAACGTGGAGCTCGCGGAGGCGTTGTTCAAGGAGGTTCCGCCCTCGCCCAAATACGTCCCTTCGATATTCATGTATTGATACAACCCATACGGCGAGACATCGCCATTTCGGATGGTGCGATGGATGTACTCGCCCGAGTGGACCAGCACATCGACCGCGGGGCGTTGATCCAGCGCGTCGGCGATCGCATTGGCCCGGTCCGGGTCTCCCAAGAGCCAGATCACCGCTGCGCTCCCTCCCGGCGAGAAGGCGATGCTTCCCGAGCCATAGATGTCGGCGTAGATCGCGCCGAGGTTCATCGATTTCTCCATCCCTGGAAATCCGAGCGCCAGCGACGTCGGCTCGAGCGGATGGTCGCAATCGTCTTGGGTGTCTGGCCCTCGATAGTCGGACTGTGCGGCGGTATCCGCGCTCTGCACAATCATCTCATGCGTATAGGTCTCGCCAATTTCATTGATGATTGGCTTGATCGCAGATCCCGGTCCGCTGTCGATCAGCACCAACGAACCTCGGGGGGCGTCCCAGCGGCCGGTGATACAACCGCAACTCGTGCCATTGTAAGTGTAGTGCACAACCGGAGGATCCTCGCAGTCGCAAGGACCCCAATACGGCGGGGACGCATCGATGCATTCTCGGTAGGCTGGGCGGCAATCATCGCGGGAGCACAGCTGACGCGATCCTGGAGTGCAGGCGCTCGCCGGAGGCGCCCAGAGCTCGAGAAGAAAAGCCCCCACTCCGATGAGAATGAAATGCTTCGTTGAAACGCGGCGTAACGGAGAAGCATCCATCGACATCCCCCTCGTGACGCTCGGCCGTTTTGTCGAGCGTGCCCAGTATACAGCCGTCTAGATCCCCAGGTAGGCCCGCTGCAGGGTTGAATTGTCGAGTAGCTCCTTGCCAGTCCCCTCAAGGACAACCCGGCCTGTCTGGATCACGTAGCCTCGGTGCGCCAGGGCCAGCGCTCGATGGACGTTTTGCTCTACCAAGAGGACGGTAATGCCGGAGGCGTTGATCTCGGCGATGGTGTCGAGGATTTTGGTCACCAGCTTGGGAGCGATTCCCCAAGAAGGCTCGTCCAGCATCAGCAGCTTGGGCTTGGCCATCAGCCCCCGCCCGATCGCCAGCATTTGTTGTTCGCCGCCGCTGAGCGTGCCCGCCAGTTGCGAGCGCCTCTCCTTCAGCACCGAAAATAAGCTGAAAACTCGGTCCATCGACAGTTCCAGGTCCGCCAGGTTTCGCTGGGCGTAGGCCCCGAGCTGCAGGTTCTTCTCTACCGAGAGCTTGGGGAAAAGGCGCCGGCCCTCAGGTACCAGGGTGAGGCCCCGGGCTGCTCGAAGATGCGCTGGGTCCCGAGTGATGTCTCGAGAGTCGAAGACGATGCGGCCCGCCGCTGGCATCTGAAGACCGGCCAGCGCGCGCAAGGTGGAGGATTTTCCGCTCCCATTGCTACCGAGCAGGGCAACGATCTCGCCCGCGTGAACCGTGAGGGTGACGTCCTGCACCGCGGGTACTTGTTGATAGCGGATTGCGAGCCGCTCGACGATGAGCATCAGGCCTCTCCCAAATAGGCGGCGATGACCCCCGGATCGCGGCGCACTTCGTCCGGGCTCCCCTCGGCGATTTTCTTTCCGTAGTCGAGGACGATCACCCGGTTGGCGATGGGCATGATGCCTTCCATCACATGCTCGACGATCAAGCATGCAATCCCGCGCGCGCGTATTTTTTGGACCAGCGCGGCGGCCTCCTGTACTTCGGCCGGATTCAGTCCCGCCATCACTTCGTCGAGCAACAAGAGCTTCGGCTCCAACCCGAGCGCTCGCGCCACCTCGAGTCGCCGCTGTTCAGCGACCGTGAGGCTTCCCGCCGGGATCGCCGCCCTGGCGGAGAGGCCACAGAATTCAAGGGCTGCGTTCGCCCTCTCTCGTGCCATCGATAGTTGCTTCTCGCGCATCAACGTCGCCACGGTGATGTTCTCGAGCGCGGTCATGGTGGCGAAGGTGCGCACCAGCTGAAAGGTCCGCGCCACCCCGAGGCGAGCCATCTTCTCCGGGCGGGCACCGGTGACCTCGGCGCCCTCCAGAAAGACACTTCCATCGCTGGGAGGATAAAACCCTGCGATGCAGTTGAAGAGCGTGGTTTTTCCCGCTCCGTTCGGGCCAATCAATCCAACGATCTCCGCAGCGGAGATCGCGAAACTGATCTCCTGATTCGCAAGTAATCCGCCAAAGCGCTTGCTGAGGGCACGCACTTCCAACAGCTCGCTCACGCCTTTCCCCCCGCGGTAGTTCGGCGCACGAATCGCCGCTCGCGCCACGATCGAATTCCGCCCACGATTCCGTCGGGGTAGTAGACGGCGACCACGATGATCATCAGCCCGTAGAGAATCAAATCGGTTCCGCGACCGGTTCCGCCAAAGATTTGGCGCGTGGCCTCCTCGATACCGGTGAGAATCGCAGCACCGAGGATCGGGCCCAAGAGGCTCCCGACCCCACCGAGTATTGAAACCAGCGCGATTTTCACTGACAACGAAGTCGCCATCACCGACGCCGGATCGATGAACAGCTCCTTTTGCGCGTAGAGCGTGCCGCCCGCCGCGGTGAGAAAACTCGAGATCGCGATCGCCACCAGCTTGTAACCGGTGAGATTGATCCCAACACTTCGAGCGGCCTCGGGCTCATCTTTGATCGCCCGGAAGTAGTGACCCAAAAAGCTTTCCTTGATCAGCCAGCTCGCGAGGAGGGTCGCGAGGAGCAGTCCGAGCGCAATATAGTAATAGGGCAGTTTCGAGGTGTTGAACACAAAAGCCTTCAGCCCCTCTTGCTCGATCGGCAGGGTCAACCCCACCGCTCCGCCAACGACCTGCCAATTGGTGAACAGCACCTGGATTATCTCGGCAACGGCGATGGTGGCGATCGCAAAGTAGTGCCCTCGAAGCCTGAAACACGGCCACCCCACGAGCAGCGCAAAGGCCGTCGCCGCCGCTCCGCCCACCACCATCCCCAGCCACGGTGAAACACCGAATTGGATCAGCATCAGGCTCGAGGTGTACGCGCCCACGCCGAAAAAGGCGGCGTGGCCGAAGGACACTTGGCCCGCGTAACCTCCCAGGATGTTCCAGGCGACCCCGAGCTGCGCGCTCATGATGGCGAGGATGAGAAAATTCTGACGCGCTGGATTGGTCACGAAAATGGGCGCGAGGCACGCGGTCCCGAACAGCAGGAGAAGCAGCGCCAGTTTCACTCGTTGGCTCATGCGCGCCCGAGCAGTCCCTGCGGTCGCACCATCACCACCAACAGGTAGAGCAACAACACCAGCGCGAGTTTCAGCTGCGGTCCGATCAGAAAGCCACCCATCACCTCCACCACGCCAACCACGATTCCCGCCAGAAAAGCTCCGCTGACGCTGCCGAATCCGCCCAGCGCTACCACCACGAAGGCGATCAGGACGAAATTGCCTCCGACCTCGGGAAACACGGGATAGAACGTGGACAACAAAGCTCCCGCGATGCCCGCGCACGCGGCGCCAATTCCCCAGGCCAGAGCGAACATCCGCTGCGCGGGAATGCCCATCAGTTGAGCGGCTTCACGGTCGGCCGCGGTGGCTTCGAGCGCCGCCCCCAGTCTCGTCCGGTTCAGAAACCACCCGAGCACGACGGTGGCAAGGACCGCTCCCGCAGCGGCGGCGATTTGCGGCAGACCAAACTGCAGAGCGCCGAGCCGCACCGCGCCCGAAACCAGCGACCTGTCGATCGATCGAAAATCCGGCTTCCAGAGGAATTGCGCGATCCCGCGGAGCAAGATCATCAATCCGAAGGTGGTGAAAATTTGTGCCAGCATCGAGGCATGGATGATCCGGCGGATCACCGACTGGTACACCGCGGCACCGAGGGCAAAGAGCATCAGCGCGGTGAGGGGAAGCGTAAAGATCGGATCGAGCGCAAAGAGCGCGAACATCCAGAAGCTGGCGTACATCCCGAGCATCAAGAATTCGCCGTGCGCGAAATTCACGATGTCCATGACGCCGAAGATCAGGGTCAGCCCCACCGCCACCAGGGCGTACACCAAGCCGATCAAGATCCCGGAGAGCAAGGTCTGCAGCAGAATCTCGAGGCTCATCGCGCGAAGGGCAACGCTCCGAGTTTAGCGCTTGGTCCACGCCGGCATCGGCCAGATCACCTCCGCGCTCGCCAGTTCGAACGGCCAAACCGTCACGTACTTTCCGTTTTGCACTTGAACGATGATCCCAGACCCCAGCGTGTTTTGCCCGTTGTCATCGAACTTGATGCCTACCCAGGGCATGATCAGCCTTTCGGCGGGGATATTCGTTTCCGCGAGCGCTTTTCGGATCGCCTCCGGCTGCCTGGACGCGGCTCGGTTGATCGCCTCTGCGAGGGCATAAAGCCCGGTGAACGCGCGTGCTGAATTCCCGGTGAAATTCGCCTTGAAGCGTTTGAAATAGAGATCGTTGACCTGCTTGATCAGCGGATTGCGCGAGGTCAGGTCCAGAGCCCACACCTCGCGCGAGAGAACGTACTCGCCCGTCTTGCTGAGCGTCCGGAGGAACTCGGTATCGTTGAACCCGGCGTCGTTTGCCAAGATCGCTTCCGGAGCCAGCCCAAGCTCCTGGTAGGTTTTCATCGAGAGAATGGCGTCGCCAAGGTAGGACGATTGCATCAGCAGGTCGGGCTGGGCAGCCTTGAGGCGCTGGACTTCCGAAGTGAGCTGAGTGCTCTTTGCCGGGTACAACACCTTCTCGACAATGTTGTACCCCTCCTGTTTGGCCAGCGCTTCCTCCAACTTGGCGGTCTCACTTCCCCAGAGGGTGTTCTCGTTCATCAACGCCACTCGTTTGGGGCGGATCCCCTTTTTCTTCGCCAAAGCGTTCAGGAACTCGAAGAAGTTGCGAACGAACAGCTCGTCGTGCGGCGTGGTGCGGAAGAACCATTTGAACTTGCGCTGGGTGAGCGTCGCTGAGGAGGACTCCGGGGCGACGAATGGAATTTTGTAACGTTCTGCGACTTGGCTCGCGGTAGCGGTCACGTTGCTCGGATAGCAGCCGATCAGCGCCACCACTTTCTCATCGTTGATCAGACGCTCGGCCTCGGTCGCTCCCACCTGCGGATTGCCTTGATGGTCGCCGAATACCAGGCGGATTTTCGCTCCTTTGAGATTTGGAAGGCCCCCCTGCGCGGCGAATGGCAGATTCAGACCCTTCGCGCCGCTGTTGATGATTTCCGCCGCAAGCTCGAGCGCGTTCCTGATCTCCAGGCCTGTGGACGCGGCGGGACCGGTCAACGGATAGATTGCACCGATCTTGACCTCTTCCTCGGCGCGTGCGGACTGCGCACTCGCCTCGATCGCAAGGAGCACGCCGAACGTGAGTTCCAGCAACCGCTTCATCACTTCCTCCGTTCCGCTGAGCTAAACCGCGGCCCCTACACCCTCGCCGCAGCACGGCGCGGTGCAGCCTCCCTCAGAGCCAGGTGCGCGGCAAGGACTCAAAGCGCAAACCGCACGGGTTTTCCTTCAGGTGCGCGGGCTTATAGTAGCCAGAGAGACAGAAGCCCGCGCAGGTGGTCATTGCGGCCTTGCTTCGGGCGAGTCATCCCGACGCCCGTCACAAGCGGCAAGTAGGATGCGTCCAGCGGTGGGAAGGGCAGTGCGGATGGCGAGTGCGGGCGAGCGACGAGTAATCCAGTTGGCGGCAAGACAGTTCGGCGTATTGAGCTGGCGAGATCTCGTTGCCGCCCAGATCTCCCGGGCGTGGTTAGTCCGGCGGCTTCGTATCGGCGAGCTTAGCCAGATCCATCGTGGAGTTTTCAAATTCGGCGCGCACGCTTCAACCCAAGACCAATTGGATATGGCAGCCCTGCTCAGAGCTGGGGAGGAGGCGGCACTCTCGCACTTCACCGCCGCAAGAAAGCTGGGCTTGGACGTTCCCAAAGAACGATCTGTGCATGTCACGATTCCGCTCTCGCGTGAGGCATTGGGAGTCGTCGGCATTAAGGTGTGGCGATCTCGAGATCTGGTCCCCGGTGACGTCACTCAGCGGGGGCCGTTTCGACTGACGAATCTGGCCCGGACGATGATCGATTTGGCCGCGGTGCTGGAAGATGCATGGCTTCGAGCGGCGCTGGACTCCGCGCTACGACAACGAAGCAGTTACCAGCACTGGTTGTATCGCTCGATTCGCGAGCGCGGAGTGGGGCACCGCGGGGTGGCTCGCCTCCGAGCGTTGCTGAATCAATACCAACGGGGAGACGAGGTGCCGGACAGTGCGCTCGAGTCGTTCGCAATGGAGCTGGCGGCCGCGACCGGGCGCCGGCCGAGGTTGCACTGGAACGTCGTCGCGGACGAGCGGCGCATCGCCGAGGTGGACCTCGCTTGGCCCGAGGTGAAGTTGTGCGTGGAGCTCGATGGATGGGTGCACCACAGCAGTCGCGCTGCGTTCGAAGAAGATCGGGCTCGGGATCGCTCCCTGGTCGCACATGGATGGACAGTTCTTCGCTACACCTGGCGGCAAGTCATCGACGACCACTACTCGATCGTTGGCGAGCTCGCGCACGCCTACAACTCGCGTTCGGTGCGCCGAAGCGCGCGGGTCCAATCGCGAGTTGCGTCTTAGGACTCGCTGGAGTTATCGCTCATTCTGCCGCGGAGTGGCGTGCCACGCATTTGTTTCGCCATTGAGGCATTGTCGACATCTGCCGCACGCCTCGTGAAAATGGTTGTCACTTTTTCGTAAAGCGCGGCTGTTGGCGTTGACGTCAAGAATCGCCGGAGATACTTGGCCGGCGTTTTTCGGGGGGTCCAGACGCCGCGCGCTGCTGACGCGAGCGACATTGCAATAGCGTTAAAGGGGGGTTTGGTAATGAACTTGATATCGAGGTCATTCGTTTGCGTAGCGACGTCGTTGCTGTTCATCAACACCGGTCAGGCGCAGATTTCGCTGGCCGCGTTCGACAATGCCACGGTGCAACCCGCCGGGCCGCGGCCAGGGGACAACGGAAAGCGCGAGCTTCGGAGTGGCGGATTTCACGCCACATACACCAGGTCAAGAGGGCACGCCGATTCGACTGACTGTTACCCTCGTTCAGGCGAACGCTGATTTCACCGGGAACGGCGATTTGCACTTTTGGCTAAGCACCGACACCAGCACGGACATTCAACCCTCGGACGACCCGGCGGTGAGGTTCATCGGCGTGGACGATCCAGACGGCCTCGACGATCAGCTGGTGTCACGTTTCTTCCTTGGTTCGGGCACGTTCGTTGAGGTGGACGATGGACAAATGGACGAGTACTCATTCGACCTTTCCCCGGACGCGAGCCAGTACTTGCGGGATCGGATCAGCAACTGCGGCAACATCCGGATCGTGATCTCGCCGGCTGACTCCACCGTCGCTGCCACATACGCCGGGTACACCAATTCCTCTTGGCCGGGACCGGCGCTTACGATCGACTTCGCCGAATGGATTTCGGGCCGAATGCTCGCTCCCCGGCGCGCCGAAGGCGGCCTTACAGGGGTGGCCAGCTAGAAGAAGACCTTGGCCAAGACGTAAGTGAGACTGGCCGAGTAGCCGAAGAGGATGACCGCGAACCCGATCGGCAACTCGAAATCGCTCTCTCGCAGGTGTGTAAGTGTGGACACCTATCCTCCGAAATGACGGCGCACGAGTTCGACAGGCTAAGGGGTGCAAAGTCAGCGCCTCGCACTCGGCTCCCTCCAACTGGGTGGAGCTGCTCCCTTTTTGGGGCGAGGTGGTCAGCCCTACCCCGGGTCGCTTTTGGGCGTGAAGTGCGCATCGACCCGGTGAGCCCTCTTTGAGGCTGCAGAACCGTTGCTGCTGAAGCAACCGTCTGTTCGACGCACCGTCGCTCGCTCGTTCGTATCTAACGGCGGATGGGAAGGACTCTCCTAAAGGCAATCCGTGGGATCACCCAGGCTGGCTTAAAGCACCCCTGGCTGTTTCTGAGCGGGGCGCCGATCCTGACTGCCGTTTCGGTCTGGCTGGCGTGGGGGTTGGAGATCCGGTCGTCTTTCGACGAGCTTCTGCCGCCCAATGTCCCGAGCGTGGTGCACATTAGGGAGCTGGTTCAGCGCGTCGGCGGAGACGGAACCGTCCTGGTTACGATCGAGTCGCTCGACGACAAGCCGGACCTCTCGCACGCGCAGGTGGTCGCTCGTCAGCTCGCGGACGAGTATTTGCGTCTCGGGCCCTCGGCGATCCGCTCGGTCGAATACAACGTCCACCCGGTCGAACAATGGTACGCGGATCACTGGCCGTTGTTTGCGAGCCTCGACGATCTAAACAAGGCGAACAACGCCTTGCGGAAAAAGGTCGCGGAGGCAAAAGCCGACGTTCTCTCGCTGCACCTGGAGGACGACGAGCCGGGCACCACGGCCAAAGACCCAGACCTGGGAGCCTGGTCTAACCCGTCCACGCCTCTACCCCGGCAGCAGGTGGAAGATCGCTTTCGGCGTTACCCCAACGGATTCTACGTTCACCCCGACGGCCGGTCGCTGACCGTGGTGGTGCGCCCAGCAGGGACCGCGCTGGGAGTCCAGGACGCCGCGCATTTGCTGGCTCGGATGCGAGCCATCGCCGACCAGCACGCCGACGATCTTCGGGCGCACAATTTGCGGGTCGGGTTCGGCGGCACCTTCCCGATCCTGGTCGCTGAGTACAACGCGATCATCAGCAGCATTGGGTCCACGGCGGCTCTGGTGGTCTTCTTGGTCCTCGCCTCCCTGTTCCTTTTCTTCCGCGATCTGCGCTCCACCCTCGCGCTCGGGGTCGCGATGAGCGTCGCCATCGCCGCGACGTTTGGGGTCGCGCGCTTGGCAATTGGCTACCTCAATACCCAGACCGCGTTCTTGTGGGCGATCGTCGTCGGAAATGGAATCAACTACGGGCTCATCTACCTGGCGCGCTTGCGCCAACTGCGCCGCGAAGGAGCTCCTTTTGCCAAGGCCGTCATTGAAAGCGCCGACACCGCGGCGTCGGCTACGCTGCTGGCCTCGGCGGCTTCCGCCGTGTCCTTCGCAGTGCTGGTCCTTGCCGCGAACCGGGGCTTCCGACACTTCGGAATCATCGGCGGAGTGGGAATGCTTTTCTCGTGGGTTGCGACCTTCACCCTGCTGCCCGCGCTGCTCGCCGTTCTCGAGAAGCTTCGCCCGGTCCGCCCCGACGCCCACTTTTCGCGCCGACGCGTCCCGTCGTGGATCGCGTGGCTCGGGCAAGCCCCTGCCCCAATGGTGGGGATCTTTGGATCGCTGATCATCGTCTCTGCGGTTTCCTTCGTTCGCTTCCTGCCTCAAGCGATGGAGCGGAACCTGGACAACGTCACCAACGAGCTCAATCCAAAGAACCAAGTCTTTCGAGACAACCGGCGGGCACAGGAGTCCCTCGGCAAGTCGATCGCAGGCGCCATCGCGCTGCTGCCTTCGCCCCAGGCCGCGGAGGACTTCTGCACGGTGATTCGCCAGCGGCAGACAGAGCCGCGCTGGTCACCGCTGATCGATGGCTGCGATACCCTGAGCTCGGTGGTGCCGGCCGACCAGCAGCAAAAGTTGACGCTCATCGGGGAAATTCGTCGCCGGCTCTCGGACGGAGTGCTGGAAAAGATGGAGCCAGCACAAGCCGACCGCCTGCGGCAAGTACGTGCGGACTTTGCGATTCAACGGCCGGTGAGCGCGGACGAGGCGCCTCAGTCGCTCGTTGACCGCTTCCGGGAGCGAGATGGCACCCTGGGGAGAATCGCCGGCGTGACCGCTCGGTCTACCGCGCAACTTGAGCTCGGACCCAACCTCGAGGACTTTGCACAGGGCGTGCGCAACGTCCCGACCACCGGAGGAAGTTACGACGCCGCGGGGGCGGACATCGTGGTCGCGGATTTGCTGAAGGACATTGACGTCGAGGGACCCCGGACCGCGCTTCTTTCGCTCCTCGGGGTGTGCGCTTTGGTGGTGCTGGCATTCCGCTCCGCGCGCGAAAGCCTATTGGTGATTGGTGCCCTGATCGGCGGAGTCATTCTCATGGCGGGCGCCGCCGTCCTTTTCAATCTGAAGATCAACTTCTTCAACTTCATCGTCTTTCCGATCACCTTTGGAATTGCAGTGGACTACGGCGCGAACGTAGTGGCCCGAATGCGTCAGCGCGGTGGCGATGTACTCTCGGCGTTGGTCGAAGTGGGGCCCGCGGTGGCGCTCTGCTCGTGGACCTCGATCGTCGGCTACGGGTCGCTGCTTTTCTCCGTCAATCGCGCCCTACGTTCCTTTGGCTGGTATGCGATGATCGGCGAGGTCACCTCGATCGCCGCCGCCCTGGTGTTCCTCCCGGCGCTTATGAAACTCGTTGGCGCGGGCGCCGATTCGAGGTCAGCGGCGTTCCCCCGAGTCGCCGTGACAGACCCCGAAGCTCCACTTCGGTGAATTTTCTCGCTGCGACGCCTCGATGAGCTCCGGTGGCGATCTTCGCGACCTTTGCAGCATCAACAATCCAACAAAACCTGTCGCAATCCAGAAAACTTCCTTGGCGCGCTTGAGTATGACGAAAGCCATCAGCACATTTGCGTCATCAGCGACGTGAAATGTTTTCAAAAACGTCAGGTAGCTGAGATCCTGAACTCCCAGCGCGCCGGGAAGAAAAAAGGCCAACGATCGAATCAGGGACACCAGAGACTCGAAGCAGAGAACATTGACGTAGGAAGCGCTAACTCCTAGCAGCCGCAAGCTGATCCAGCTGTCGAGACTCTCGCAAGCCCAGGCGCCGAGGAGCCAAAGGGCGCTCACCGCCAGTCGCCGCTTTTGGGCGCGGAACAGCTCGGTGGAGTGCTGATCGGTCTCCAAAAACGAGCGCTCCTTCTCCTCCAGCCAATTGCGAAGCCGATCCACCGGAATACGATGGATGACGCGATACAGCCTTTCCGCCACCGCTCCGTGGCCCATCACCAGCGCTGCGAGCAGCGAGAGGAGCGCCAACAGCAGCGCGCTTCCGAGCGACAGCCAGGTGAAAATGCTGGCGCCGATCAGATGAAACGCGACCAGCGACGCCACCGCGATGTAGAGGCTCTGAGTGGCGATGGTGAGGACCTTGGACATCGCCAGACTCGCGGTGGTCTCGGCGATCGGCACTCCGGCGCGTACCCGAAGCAAGTACGGCTTGATCGCTTCAGCAGCGACGGCTCCTGCTGGCAGCGAGCGGTGCAGCGCTTCCGTAGAGGTGCGGACCCAGAACACCTCTCGGGCGCCCACCCGCCGTCCCAGGGTAGAAAGCAGGCTTCCCCAACCCGCGGCATCGAACCATAGCACCAGCAAGTAGGGCAGCACGCTGAGCGCCAGAATGGGGCCTCTGGCTTTGAAAAGCGCGAGCACCTGGGAGAGCTCGGCGGTTCGAGCCATCCGCGCGAAAACCAAAAGGGCGACGCAAAGCAGCAACCAGGTCAGCCATCGATGCTTCGCCTTGGACGCCATCGCGCGCGGCATCCTGCCCGATTTTTTTGACGGCGCGAATTTAAAACGTGGCTTTCACGGCCCGCGCCTGTAACGTTCGAGGTTAGGCGTAGCGCGAGATCAGCCGAGCGATCGCCGGTCCGGTGAGGAGAACCAGAAACAGTCGCATCGTTTGGATTGCAAGGATGAATGGCACATTGGTGTGAATGGATGTCGCGATAACCGCGATCGAGTCGAGTCCGCCAGGGCTGGTCGCCAGGTACGCGGTCAATAGATCGACTCCCAAGAGCCGCGTCAGCAACCACGCCGAACCCATGCACAGGCCAATCAGCAGCAGCGTTGAGAGCACCAGGGTCGGCGTCGCCTTGAACACCGAGTTGAGCACTACGCGATCGAAAGTCAGTCCGACGTACCAGCCGATGACCACGTAGGCGACGTGCAGCAGCCAAGGTGGCAGGGTGATGACCACGAGCCCGGTCGCGTGAAACACGGCGCCTACGATCATCGGCACCAGAAGAGCACCGGATGGCACTTTCAACAATCGTCCGAGTGCCGCCCCGCCGATCGCGATGGCCAAAGTTTCGATCAACGGGACAACCGGGACCGACGATTCCACCGCCCCTGCAGGCACCGCCGGAACGGGTCCGCCCAACAACAATCTGGCGAACATCGATGCGGTGAAGACCACGATCACCACGCGCAGGTACTGCATGAAGCCGACGAGACGAACGTCAGCGCCGAACTCGCCGGACATCAGTACCATCGCGGAGGCCGCGCCCGGTGAGCTGCCCCACGCTGCGGTAGTGCCAGGCAGCGTTCCCAGTTTCACCAACACCCAACCCACCAGGCCTCCGGCGAGCACGGTAGTGCTGATGACCAGCAGCATGATCGGCCAATCGTGGGCAATTGACCCGAGGATGGCAGGAGTCAATGAGCGCGCCACCAGACATCCGATGATCCCCTGACTGAAGGACTGAAAGGGACGCGAGAGCCGCAGCTCTATCCCGGCGACGCCGAACGCAACAGCGCATAGCATCGGACCGAGAAGATACGAGGCAGGAAATCCGGCACGGCGCGCCAGTTCCGCGACAAGGACGGAAGCCACCAGCAGGGCCGGCCATGGAAGCAATCGCCAAAGGCTCATCTCGCGTTTCGGTGCATCACCAGCGGTTACGTTCGCGCGTTTCATTGCCTCCTTGGGATTTTTATAGCGCACGCCGGTTGCGCCGCACGCAATGAAAAGCGCCGGAAAAATTGCCGGGAAAAATTCCCGGCGTCGGGAATTCTTCCCGGCAAAAGTTCCGGCAATTTTTCCGGCAACTTTTCCGGCAGCTCATGCTGTTCAGTGAGATCAAGAGCTTGTATGTGAGTCGCTTCTGCTTTGAATAACTTTCGTTGACTCGCCGTCCATGGAGTCGCGGATGCGGGCGCTCGCCTGGGATCGTAGCGACTCTGACGCGGCATCCGTGAAGGCAAACGCAGTGCTTTCACGGAGGTACGACGATGGATCAGACGATGAATGAAGTAATTCAGCAGCATCTAACTGAAAATCCCCCGCTCACATTGGAGGTAGCCAAGGAAAAGTTGCGTGCGTTGTTGTCGCAGAGCGAAGAGAACGCGTGGGAGATCGGGGATCTATTGAACAGAATTGAGAACGAGGGCCTCGCACGACATGAGGGTTTTGGAAAGACGAAAACGTGGCTGGAATTCGCTCTGCCCGAAACTCAAGGCATGACCACTGTGTTGTACCGCTATGCGAGCGTGGCCGCCGTGTACTCGAAACAGCAGCTTCAGAGGTGGCGGGTTAGCAAGCTCGAAGTGCTGATGGCTCACGACCGCGAAATGCACGGAAAGGTCAATCGAGAGGATCCCGTCGATCGCGAAGTTGAGCTGCTGAAACCGGATGGCTCGACGCTGGTGAAGAAGTTCCACGACTGTACCTATCGCGACCTGCAACAGTCACTTCGCCAGCGGAAGAGTTCTCCACAAGCTCGTTCTGCGAACTCCAAGAACTCTTCAAAAGCTGGGTCCGGAAAGGCACCTTCGACGCAGCCGTCGGCCGTGACGCAGGTGGAGAAGCACTCGCTCCGAACTGGCTTAACCATGCTCGGGGCTGGGACGGTCCTCTTGGTCGTTTGTGAGTTTCTGCCGCGGAGCTTGTTCTCGGGCTGGCTCGTTCTAGGCTCGCTTGTTTTGTCCGTCGCCGGAATCGGGATCTGCTTCCGGCACTGGAAGACATTCACTGAGCAACTGCATTCGGCGCTCAAGGAAGGAAGAGCGCTGGAGTTCCTCAAGGAGCGGATGGTCCAGCTCAGTCAGGGAGCTGACAAGTTGGCAACGACGGTCCGCGGGAATCTGGCGAAAATAAGACGGCCGCCCCACTCTCACGAGACGAACAACGACACGAAGAAGGCGGCGTAGAGCCGCCGGTGGGATTCGGCCTTCGGCGCCCGGCCATGCTTTGCGTGGCCGGGCGTTTTTTTACCCGCGATCCGCTACGGGCGGGTCCACCATTACCCAGGGATCTTTGGTCGCCGACGTGCCATGCTTGGGTTCACAGCGAGAGCTCGCCGATGGATTCTTCCTCGAGTGTCGTTCAAGCCTTGCCGATCTCGTCTCCCCCGATTGCCATGGCGCTGCCGGCTGATGGGTCGTTTGGGGTCTCGGCGACACGATTCACTGTAGGTTCGGTGATCAGTCGAACCTTTTCGGTGTGGAAGAAGAACTTTCTTACCTTCGCCAGCATATCGCTCGTCCTGCATTCCCCAATGTTGGTCTCGACGCTCGTCCTGGGCGCTCCGGGTAGCAGTCTTCGTAACGAGGTAATACGCGGACTGATGAGCGTCGTGGGCGTGGTCCTCACATTCGTACTCTCGGGCGCACTCACTTTTGGCGTCCTCCAATCCTTGAGCGGTGCCACCGCCCGCTTCGGTGAAATGGTGAATGCCGGGTTCTCGAGGTTCTGGAGAATCCTAGGTGTCTCCCTTTTGATAGGCTTGTTGCTGATACCCGCCATGTTGGCGCTCTTGATTCCGGCCTTTTTCGTATTCAGCGCTTATTGGGTGGCAGTGCCGGCAGTCGTCGCCGAGCCAGTGAGCGTGACATCGGCATTGTCGCGAAGTGCCCAGCTGACCAGAGGTCATCGACTTACTGTGTTCCTGGTGGCCCTGGTCTTGGCGGCGATCGCCATGGGAATTGCCGCGGTGATCGGCGCGGTCGGAGTGGGCGCCATGTTAAGCACCACCTCAGGCGCGATCGCATTTCAATTCGCTATCCAGCTGGCCTCTGCGGTGGCCGGCAGCCTGACGGCGAGCGCACCAGCGGTGGGTTATCACGATCTGCGAGTGCTGAAGGAAGGCGCGAGCACGGAACAGCTTGCGGCCGTGTTCGCCTAGTTCTTTAGCGCCTTAGTCGGGCGCGTCCTTGTGGGCGCGGCGCCGTCCGAGCAGCATGCGACGCTCCAAATGCGCCCGCAGCGCGGCGTAGAAGGTCTGCAAAAAAAGTTTGTCGTCCATCGCTGGGCCTTCCCATCTGATCTTCTTGCGGATGCGCTCTGCCACCGCCAGCACCGCCGCCGCATGTCCCG
>Ga0126369_10000179_pt1 | contig 39231 bp, 55 predicted proteins | sample PanSoiMetaPlot_1_FD_109646 | JGI IMG/M metagenome (GOLD analysis project Ga0126369, IMG submission 109646) | Tropical forest soil microbial communities from Panama - MetaG Plot_1 | ecosystem: Environmental > Terrestrial > Soil > Tropical forest > Bulk soil | place: Panama | collected 2016-02-17
CAGTGGCAGAAGTCGCTGAAGGTGACCGACGAGAAGGTGCGCGAGGCCATCCAGAACGCCTGCCGCATCATCAAGCCCGTCGAGCGCTATTACTACAACGTCGTCGTCCGCGAGTACGTCAACCCGAAGACCAACAAGCTGGAGAAGAACGTCGGGCCGCTCATCTTCTCGTGCGGCAAGACGGTCCACGCCATGATAATGACGGCCATCGTGGGTGACGTGAAGGCCGGCAAGAAGCGCAAGGGCGATATTACCGACCCGAAGGAAGGCCGCGACTTCCGCCTGGTCAAGAAGACCGTGCGTGGGGCCGGTGGCTTCGAGTACCCCGGCTACGAGGGCAGTGAGTTCGAGGAGCCGTCGCCAGCCGGCACCCAGGAAGAACTGGAGAAGTGGCTGGAGAACCTGCACGACTTGACCACGCTTCGCAAGGTCAAGGACTTCGCCACCCTGGACCGCGCCCTCAAGGTCCACAACGGCGTGCTGGAACCGGACGACGAGGAGTTCGACACCAGCGTGTACGAGCGCGGCGGCGACCCCGACAGCGACGACGACGGCACCGGCGGCGCACCAGTGCCGGCGACCCGCAAGCCGCAAGGTCCGGGCGGCGGGGCAGAGAAGCCCATCGCCAAGCAGGAGAAGAAGGACTCGTCCAAGGCCAAGGCGGCTGAGGAGGAGATCATGGCGGACCCGGAGTTCATGGCCGAACTCGACGCCCTCGAAACCGAGAAATGATCTCAATGGTTCAGGCGGCACCCTTAGCCCCCGCGTTAAGGGTGCCGCCTGGATATATACCCCCATGTTAATCTCGACGGAACGAGAACTGGTTGCCCTGCGGAGCAGTTTGTGGCGGGGGCCGAATGCCTGGGGCATCCGGGACGGCTACCGCCTTTCCTTGGCCGAAGCAATAGCCAATACCGAATATGGCTGACCAGCAGTGCGGTTAGCGGAGTTCCGCTACGAGTTGACAGAGGGTGGTGTAATATGTGCCCTGCGGGATATTTGTGAGCATTTCCACGGGGTAACGGGGGAGAGCTACCGCAAGAACGGCCTCGGCCCCCAGGCGACAGCACAAGTATTCAACCTTCCCTAGCACTTACCCATTCCACACTCCAGTGCAAAGGAGAAAATATGGAGCAATCATGACCAAAAAGACCCGGAGTGACGACGATCTGTTTCAGGACTTGGCGGCGGCAACGGGCGGCGAAGTCCTCGGTGAAATTGACACCGTTGCTTATTTCGTGGACACCGGCAACCTGGCCCTCAACTATGCCTGCTCTGGTAAGTTTATCGGCGGCGGTCTGCCCGGTGGGCGTCTGACGGAAATCTACGGCCCCTCTGCCTCCAGCAAATCTCTCATCGGCACCAACGTCCTGTTCGGCTGCCAGCGCATCAACGGCGTGCCCATCATCCTCGACACCGAGAACGCAGTGAACAAGGACTTCGTGCAACGGGCGAGCCACTGCAACCTGGCCCAGATCGTCCGCTACACCCCGCAAACTCTGGAAACCACCTTCGCCAAAATATACAAGGCTGTGGAACACATCCGCAGCCACGCCAAGTACAAAGATTCACCAATTGTCATCGTGTTCGATTCGATCACGGTATGCCCGTCTGAGCGTGAACTGCGCGAGATTGATTTGCCGGAGAACTACACCGAGGCCGACTTCAAGCGGATTGTCAAGCAGCACGAGCAACCCGGCGAACGTGCCCGCATCTGCTCCCGCGAGTTCCGCAAGCTCAACACCGTCATGGAAAAGACGGGGGTGACGGTGGTTATCATGAACCAAATCCGCAAGAAGATTGGGGTCATGTACGGTCCCGACACCACCACCGGCGGGGGCGGCATGGCCCTTCCCTTCTACGCCAGTTGCCGCCTGGAAACGCGGACCACGAAGAAGATTGAGCGCAACCTGACCGCCAAGCGGAAGAAGGTGCTGGGCGTCCACGTCACCATCAAGAACGTGAAGAACCGGACGTATCGCCCCTTCGTCCAGGCCGACGATGTGCCCCTGTTTTTCGAGTCCGGTATCAACCCGGTGGGTGGCCTGCTGACCGCGTTATTGGACGCGGAGCGGATCGACGGCAAGGGCGGGAATTACTTCGTCAAGGAACCCTGGGCCGGAGGCCAGGAGGTCAAGTTCAAGTCCAGCATGGAGCGTAACGAGGTGCCGATGGAAGTGGTTCTGAAGTGCCCGGCGCTGATCGACGCCAAGGACGAGCGGCAGATCAAGGATTACTTGGAGCCGTTCACCGGAGCAATGACCTACCAGCCTGCCGGCGACGTGCAGGAGACGGATGTGGGTGAGGACGACGAGGCCACCGACCTGGAGATTGATGAACAGCTTTCGTGAGGCGACAAGCAAGCGGCCATAGACCTAGACGGACGTGTAACCCTTATGTCGATTGTCATGGCCGTTTCTTGCCCTTCATTGCACCCTGGGGGCGTGGCTCGTGGCCACGCCCCTTTTATTTTGCGAGCCGGTAGGTTCCGGCACCCACCTTGGTGAAGTGAAAACCCTTTTGCCTTAATTCCTTCTTGACCCTGGCGATGTGGTTGCAGAGCGTGGGCGTGCTAAGTTTGTGGCGCTTGTAGCGTTTCTTCAGTTCCTTCAAGGAGACGGCCTCGCCGTTAAGGAACCGGCCCAGGATGTACTGCTTGATGCGGGCGGCGGTGCGCAGGATTCTGGGCCTGCTGTTCTTGGGCAGGACCGGGATTTTGACCTCGACCAGTTCGTAGGTAGTCTTCTTGGTCGCGTAGTTGGCATCACAGATCGCCGGGGCCAGGGCTGCCAACTCCAATATATCAGCCTCCTGAACGCGCACGACTGATATTTCCGCCTTGAAGGTCTTCGAGAACTCGATCAGTTGCGGGAAGTTCTTCTCGTGCGTGAAGAACTTGCGCCTGTCTTTGGTCTTTATCATCAGGCATTGTAAGGGATTAGGCACTTCGTCGTCTCCTAAATAACCGTGCTTAATTCTACCCCTCCCTAAATATATTTCAACGGAAATATAATACCTGGGGAGGGAGTACATGGACTCACCGAAACTACTTTCATTTAGCGAGTGCTACCGCCGGTACGGGGTGGAGATCGAATTGAACGCCACGGACGGGCGCAGCCGACCGCCGGGAGAGAACCTGCCGGAAGGCATCTATTATATCGCTAACGTCGTCTGCCAGGCGCTCAAGGTGCCCGTCGAGGTCAACAAATGGCATCACACGCACCACAACCACATCTGGGTGGTAAAGCCGGATTCGAGTTGCGGCCTGGAGGTTTGCTCGCCGGTCAGCAAGGGGATGGTGGACCTGCGCAACATCTGTACGGCGGTGGACGCTCTGGGTGGCGACATCGAGATTTCGGCGGACCACCGTTGTTCCCTGCATGTTCACGTCGAGGTTGCCGATCTGACGCAGGAGGAGTTGGCTTCGGTGCTGGCGTATTGGGTGAAGTGTGAGCCGGTCTTCATGGACTCGGTGCCGGCCAGCCGCAAGCGCAACAGGTATTGCCAATTCCTCGGCGTTTCCGAGCTTTTCGAGCATGACAGCGAATATACCCCTCATCAACTGGTGAACCGGCTGAGTGGCTACAAGTATTATACAATCAACACCTACCATTATAATAAGGGCAAGCGGGCCACCATCGAGTTTCGCATCACCGAGAACGCCGTGTGCCGCGACTCGTTCCTGCTCAAGAATTGGGTGCGCCTGGTACTGCACTTTGTCGAGATGGCCCGCCAGCAGCCTTTTCCGACGAAGTTTCAGGAGGATAATCCCTGGTCGTCGTACCTGTGGCTCGACCCCAGGGACGTGTTCCACCTGCTGGGATTCTTGCCCGGCCAATATCACCTGTCCCCGGAGATGGAGGAAACTCGGACGTGGTTCCTGAACCGCCTCCTGGCCAACGCGACGAAAACGGGACTGCCGGGAGTGTGGACGGAGGAGGCCAGGGCGGTGGCTTTTCAGCAGGTGGTGGCTCTGGCACAGGAGCTAAAGACAGGGTATCATATTTAGGATCGGCGGGGATATATAAGTAGAGTTTTAGACCAGGAGGCGCTATGCTGTACAAAGAACCGCACCTGCACGAACACGTTGAACAAATGCGAGCGCTGGGCGACCAACTCATTCCCTGCAACTTCCCCAAGGCCCCGGCGGAATGGGAAGACGATATAAATATCCTCAAGGCCCGCGAGATCATCGTTGACGGCTACACCGTGGTCGTTCATTACAGCAAGGCCGATTACGACAACCACTACCTCGAAACCCTCCAGATTCTCGGTAAAAGTGGCCCGTTCTTGCCCTTCGTTTTAATTTGCAAGCTGGCCAAGGCATTCTTGGGCGACCAAGAACTTTCCCTGGTGGAAATCGTGCGGGATAGCCGGAAGATTTACTGCTGGACCTTGACGGTGGACGAGGACGGGCACCCGATCCCCTCGCCGTTCCAGCGCGAGGCGGAACCGTGTCAGTTCGAGGGCTTCCGCTACAGCTACATGAACCCCGATCAGGTTAATTTCCACTAAGCGCATATATACAGCGAAAGGAGGCGCTATGATTTCCATTTCCGCCGCAGTGATGGTGATTATTTACCTAATCGTCGCCGGCCTGGTCTTTGGTCTGCTGTGGTGGCTGGTGGGTTACGTCAACGTGCCGGAGCCGTTCAACAAATTCCTACGGGTTGTGTTAGCGGTCCTGGCGGTCCTCGTAATCATCGGGATTCTGCTAAGTCTCGTCACCGGCACGCCACTGTTCAAACCTTGACGACGATCTGAAGCAAGAAAGGCCCACGGGCAGTTACCCGTGGGCCTTATTCTTTTCGTAGGCTTCGTGTTCGGCCTGGGCGATGGCCCGACCGATCTCGGCACCCTTCAGGTGCAGGAAGTCTTCCGAACGGACCTGGGGCTGGTAGGCGACGAAGTAATGAAGTTCCTCCATGCCAGCCAGCCCGGCGAAGTCGTGGATGTCCTGTTCCATCTCGGCTTTCTTTGCCAGGTCGCCCGTCTGCTTCCAGATGTCTCGCTTCTGAAGGTACTGCACGATCCGGTGCGGGTCGAAGCGGTGAAGCTGGAGCAGGAACTCCACCCGGTCGAAAATATCGCTCGGATATTTTAACGCGGTCAGCTTCTTCTTGACCCGCTTCGCATCGTCATTGCCCTTCAGCAACCAGGCCAGGACCGCCTTCGGGTTGCGGATGTCCACCTGCTCGACATCGGACACGCTCATGCCGGGGAACACGGCCCCGAACAGGTGCAGGTCGCGGTAGTTGCGCAGGTAGCTGGCAGGGTTCAGACACTTGCTCAGGCCCGCCAGCAACTCGTTGACGATCCGCTCGCCGGAAATGCCGGGCAGGTGGCGGTACGCGGCCACGGCGTCCAGGGTGGCTTGATCCAGCCGGGGAACAATGTCTCCCTGGTTGAAGCGGCCATCGAACCGCAGCAGTCGCAGGATGCGTAGGCGGTCCTCGCGGATACGTTCCCTCGGATCGCCCACGAACCGCACCCGCTTGGCCTTGATGTCTTCAAAGCCCATCCCCCGGCCCTGGTCGTCCAGGTTGTAGTCCCTGATCTCCCGAAGGTTGGGGTAGTAGCACAGCGCGTTCATGGTGAAGTCGCGCCGGCTGGCGTCCTTGGCGGCGTCCGAGAACTTCACCCTGTCGGGGCGGCGTCCGTCCCCGGAGTCGGGGTCGTACCACTCCTCCCGGAAGGTGGCGATCTCGTATTCCCTGCCGTTCAGCACGGCGGAAATAACGCCGAAGCTCTCCCCCTTGGGAAAGACGTTGATGCCGTGGTCCGAAAGGATGGCTACGACCTCGGCGGGCTGGGCGTCGGTGGCCAGGTCCGTGTCCTTGGGCGCGAACGGGTGGCCGTGGTGGACGTGGAACAGGTACTCGCGCACCACCCCGCCCACCGCCAACAACTCCTTGCCCGCCTTGACGAACAGGTGGTTGAGCAGCGTAACTTCTTTTGGCATAGGCACTTCGGCCTTTAGAACCGCGTGGCGCATGGGCACCTCCCTTCGTGTTCTTATTGTATTGACACCTGAACCCGGCGTCCGTTCACGTTTTTCCTCGGAAAAATTCGCTCCGAGCATTTCGGCCAGGGCGGGTATATAACGCAGACAATTCGAGTCTCTTACCACAGAGGTTTCCAAAATGAAGACGAATAAAATCCAGGCGCTTCTCATCAACCACCTGAACCACCACGGTCATATTGAGTTGATTCTGCCGGACGGCGTGGTATTGGAAATTGGAGTGAACCAGGAAAATGAGAAGGGTGATATTATAATCACGGATGACTACTGCTGGGTGATCGCCTCCCGCAAGGACCGTTCGGCCATTTTGGATTCATATAATTTGGGGTTGAGGTTCGCCAGTGACAGCCGTACAATCTTGTTTGAGGACCGATATATCGACCAGAACGGGGACGAAGTGCGGAGGGTTGATGTTGTTTAACCCTGGCAAAATAAACTTCCGAGTGTCCTAAGATGACTCAGCGTGCCGGCAGGTGATAAATGCAACTCGCTCGTCCCAACAGCCACGTTGTCCTCGCTCGGCACGTTGAAATCCACCCACAGGATAAATCCGTCTGCCGCCAGTTGGAATCGGGATATGGTGACTTGCACGCCCTTCCTGCCGCCCACTTTCTGCTCCACGACGCTAAAGTTGCTGCGCATATTATTGCGCACACAGGCCAGCACGAACGCCATCAACTTGGCGGCATCTATAAAATTGGTCCAGTTGGCGACCAGCAATTCTTCCAGTTTGTCCGCTTTGAGAACAGAGGTCATAGAGGTAATCTAGTGAAATATGGGTGTGATCTACGCGATTTTGAATTTGAAAAACAATAAACGGTACATCGGGAGTACCGCCAACCACAAGAAGCGGGTCTATGGTTTCCACCGCCCGACTTTGCGGCACGGGCACCACTTTAGTCGCCACCTACCGTGTGGTGCGATATGTCCAGATGGGCATTTGGTCAATCCGTTGCCCACGAACCTTCTCCGTGCGTGGAGAACCGGGGCATCTGGGTGTAATGAGTGTTACCACTTATCAAAGGAACAGAGCGATGAAGAAAGTTGATACATTACTGCGGGAGTACACCAGCAAGCTATCCGACGACAACCTTCGCTTCTTGGATAGCCGCCTGGGGCAGAGGCTTTCGGGCGACCTTCCCGAAGCTCTGTCCTTCCTGGCACAGACCAACGACATGGACCGTTGGCTGTCCAGCGCCAAGGGTGCCATCGAGTTCTACGATATGGTAGACACGCTGGCCAAATATGTGGAACGGGAATACAAAAAACGCAACCCCCGCGACGAGGAGGACCGCCGTTGAAATTTGCACGGACGCAGCCGACGCATCAGGTGAGCATCTACATCGGCAGCAAGCGGGGCTATAAAGGTGCCCCGTTTGATAAAGCCGAACTGACCACCTACATATGGGACGTGCAGGACGAAGCCGGCCCGGAGGAGGCCAACCCGGTGCGCATTATCGAAACCACCTACCTCTGGGCAGGGCCGGGCGAAAAGTACCGCGAGGAGGGCTGGGAGATCACGGTCATCAACTACCCACGCCGGCCCAAACCCGCCCAGGTCATTAACCGTTTCGCCCTGAACCTGGCTGAAAGTCTATTGAAGCACTTCCAGCAGAATCGTATAAGTGTGGTGTTCCCCGACGAGATCGTGATGTTGGAGGCCGATGACCCGGAAGAACACAGTTAAAGGAGGACAAATGCCGCCCGTCACCAAGGCCCAGGACCAGCCGGTGCTGGTGGAGAGCAAGGCTTACCCCCACGCCCGATGGGGGTTCCAAACTTTCAACCCCGTCCAGTCGCGGGTGTACGAGTTTTATAATCACGACACCAACGGCCTGATCGCGGCAGCTACCTCCGCAGGCAAGACCGTCTGCGCCGAAATGTTCCTCGCCCATGAAATCCGGGTGCGAGGGGGCAAAGGGATGTTCCTCGGCCCCCTCAAGGCCCTCACCCAAGAAAAAATAGACGACTGGACCGACCCCGACAATCACTTCCACGACAAGAAGGTGGCGATTTGCACCGGCGACTACCGCCTCACCAATGAGCGCCGCAAGGAGTTCGAGCAGGCCGACCTCATCATCATGACTTCGGAAATGCTCAACCACCGCTCGCGCAACTTCAAAAGCGAGCAGAACCAGTGGATGCTCGACGTGGGCACCCTCGTGGTCGATGAGTCCCACCTGCTGACCGTTCCCCGTCGCGGCGACCACTTGGAAGTGGGACTGATGAAGTTCACGGACATCAACCCCAAGGCCCGCGTCGTCATGTTGTCGGCCACCATGCCCAACGTGGAGGAGATTGGCGAATGGGTCAGCTACGCCCTTACCAAGCGTGACACGTTCGTGTTGCGCAGCACTTACCGCCCCTGCCCGCTTTCAATCCACTATGAAAAGGTCTGGGACCAGGCGGGCAGCTACTTTGCCAACGAGGAAGAAAAGGTCGGCTACGCCCTGGACATCGTGGATTACTACCCCGACGACAAGTTCCTGATTTTTACGCATACCATCGACACCGGCTACATGATGACCAAGGCGCTTCAGGAGGCCGGAATCCTGGCCGAATTCCACTGCTCCCTGCTGGACAAACAGGAGCGGGTGTCCCTGGAACACCGCTTCCGCACCGATCCCGAATTGCGCTGCGTGGTAGCGACCAGTACGTTGGCCTGGGGCCTGAACTTGCCGGCCCGCCGCGTGATTATATTGGGCATCACTCGCGGCTTCGATATTGTTGAGTCCTACAACATCGCCCAGATGGTCGGACGGGCGGGACGCCCCGGCTTCGACCCGATGGGGGACGCTTATATTCTGCTGCCGGAACGCACCTTCGATATGCACAAGGAGCGGCTGAAGAAGCCGGAGCCGATCAAAAGCCACCTGCTCGATGAAAGTCCTGGCGGCAAATACAAGACCTTGGCATTTCATTTGGTGAGTGAAATTCATCACGGCGACGTGCAGGACGCGGACGACGTTCACCACTGGTTCGGGCGGTCCCTGGCCCACTTCCAGAAGGACACGCTGGCTGATGCAATGGTGGACAAGACGCTGGACGATCTGAAGAAGTGTTACGCCATCAAGGAGGAGGACGGTAAACTGAAGGCCACGGCGGTGGGCATGATCTCCAGCATGTTTTATATTTCGCCGTTTGACGTGAGCGACCTGCGCCGTAATTTCAAATATTTGTTCGAGGCCAACGAGCAGGGGGACGACATGGCGGTGGCCTGCGCCCTCGCCGCCATTGACAGTAACATGGTGGGCTTCGCCAACCGCCGCGAGAAGGAAGAAATGGCCCACTTCATGATCCAGTGGCGGCAGAAATATAGTGACCGCTACCCCGACCCGGTTATCAAGATGGCGTTTTGTTACCACGCCATGATGAACGGCCAGCATCACCACAAGGCGTGCGGGCCTACGATGCGCAACCTCCAGAGTGATTACGCCCGTCTGGGGCAGGTACTCCTCGCCCTGGACAGCATGACCGGGAAGTGGGGCCGGTTCAGTTGGTTCCGGGACTTGCACGCCCGCATCCAGCACGGGGTCAAGGCCCATCTGGTGCCCCTGGTGGGGCTGCCTGATATTGGCAAGGTTCGTGCCGCCAAACTGTACGAGGCGGGACTGAAGACGCTGGAGCAGATCGCGGAGCGGCCCGATTTGGTGAAGAAGGCGCTGGGGTGGAAGGACGCCAAGGTGCAGGAAGTGGTCGAGGCAGCCAAAGCCCAGCTACTTATTTCGTAAACGGCGCTGCAACTTGAGTTGTCGCGCCAGGGCGTTGTCGATGAGCGTCTGGCGGGGGATGAACAGTTTGCCGCCACGCTGAAAGGCAAAGGCGGCGGTCGGGTTCTTGATGCCGGTCTGCACGCAGGAACAACATTTCGGGTCTTGCGAGTACAGTTCGACGGTCAGCAGGTCGCCGTCCGCGACGTGGGCGGGGGTGACGCTGCCGTTAATGGTGACGTAGAAATCCTTGCAGGTGTCCTTGCCGGTGGAGGGGCTGATGGTGGCGTCGATGTCGCCGCTCCCGGCGGCGTAGAGCGTACCGTTGGCGTACTCGATACAGCACACGCCGTCCGTGGTCGTTGGGAAAATCTGCACTGTGATGGCCTGGCACGGGATCGAACACCCGCCGCTTGCTAACGAATATACCCACTCGCCGCTCGGTGACCTGATCGGCTCGGCCACCGCAAACTCCGGCATTACCGCGATGGGTGACACCTGGATTTGCGGGATGACCTGCGCCTGGATGGTCGAGCAGCCCTGCGGGTATTGTGGGGTAAGCGGTGAGCCGCAGTCGAAATAGAGCGTGATGTTCTTATAGCAATACTTCGGCGGGCAGCACTTGCAACCCCAGCACGGGCAGGTGCCATTAGTGCCCCGTACAAACGGGCCTTGGCATCCGATAGCCATTTCCTACGGCCCTCAATCCTTTTTTGATTGCTCGTCCCCGAAGAAGCCTGTTGGGTATTCGATCTTTACCACGCCGTCGCCGCTTGGCGGCTTGCCGGTTTTCGGGTCTTCAACCCACCAGCGCACTTGCTGGACCGGGATGCCCAGGGCGTCCATATGACAGTTATCGTCCGGGAAAACGGGCAGGTGATATTCCTTCCCGCCAATGAGGATTGCCACCTTGCACTGGCCCCGGTGCCTGTCGTAGAGAAGACAGTTCTTGCATTTCGGTTCTATGTCATTCATTCCTATTCCTCGCCATCAAGGCTTCGCTTATAATCGAGTGTCGAGTTAATAATCCTCGTTGGAGGACCATCCGTGAAATATGTTTCCATCGACATCGAGACGACCGGCCTCGATCCCAAGCACAACGACGTTCTCGAATTCGCGGCGGTTTACGACGACCTCCGGGAAAACGTGGACGTGGACAAACTTCCGACCTACCACGCCTACGTCTGCCGCGAGGACGACCTTTATCGCGGCTCGGCCTACGCCTTGGCCCTCAACCATAAAATACTCAGTATTTTAGCGGGGCGTGGCAAGCCGGGGTACGCGATTCACAATTACCAGACCGCCGACAGTCTGCTCTATTCCTTCTACAACTGGCTGGACAAGGTGAATTACCCTGACCCCACCAACTCGCACATGGTCGGGGACGATTTGTACTTGTGCGTCACGCCCGCCGGCAAGAACTTCGCCAGTTTCGACAAACGTTTTCTCGAAGAGCAGTGTGAGATGCCCAAGCAGTTGCGTTTCTCGCACCGCGTCTTCGACCCCGCCCCGTTATATTTCCGTCTCGGTGACGACAACATGCTGCCCGACAGCAAGGAGTGCATGAGGCGAGCGGACCTGGGCGGGGAAGTGGCCCACACCGCTCTGGAAGACGCCAAGATGGTGGTTCGCCTCATCCGCCACAAGCTCAAGGAGGGAGCCTGAGTGGTTGAGAATTTGGTAGGGGAAAAACTGCACGGGTGGGAAGTTCTTGCCTATTTGGGGCGTAGGCAGGGTCGTGCTTCTAATTTTCATTATTGGCAAGTTCGCTGCTTGGTCTGCGGACAGGTTCTACGAGTATGTTGGACCGCCAGATGTACCATGCTTTCAGTATAAATGGAGGAGATAAGATGTCACGGACGATTGGAATTGCAGGCCAGTTGATGAGCGGCAAGGACGTGCTGGCGGATTATTTGGTGAAGCGGCTCAACGAGCGTGAAAAGACCGCCTGGGTGCGCACGGCCTTCGCCAACGCTGTCAAGCAGGTCTACCAGGACGCTTTCGCCGTGGACCGTGAGTTTGTGGAAAAGTGGAAGCGCATCCCGGACCCGCCGCCCGGTATGAAGATGAATGTCCGCAAGGGGCTTCAGTTCATCGGGGATGGTTTCCGCCAGATGAAGGAAGACATATGGATCGAGATTGCCCTGCGTGGGGGCGAGTGCAAGGTGATCTCCGACAGTCGCTACATCAACGAGGCCAAGGCCATCACCGCCCAGGGCGGTTTTATGATCGTGTTGTGGCGTCCGGGGTTTGAGAACAACGACCCCAACCCTTCCGAGTCGCAGATATTGCCGGTGGTGCAGTGGTGCCTAAACACCCGCCAGGACGGCCCGTTGCACTGGACCTTTGACTACGAATTGCATCCGGCACCGGACGGCATCCAATCCTACGACTACTTCATGCGGAACGACGGCAGCATCGAAGACCTCTACGCCAAGGTGGACAAGGAACTCCTGCCATTCTTGGACGCGCGGTACGCCGAGAACTTTGGCCGGGCGCTCTGATATATAGAGCGTCTGACCGAAGGGGTTCTATGGATTACGTCACGTCACCGGAGCAACGTCACCGCGTTCTGAAAGGTTGGGGTTGGGAGGATTGGATTTGGAACTCCGACCTGTACTGCGGTAAACTTCTTTATTTCCACGACGGCAAACGCTGTAGTTGGCACTTTCACCGGCTCAAAGATGAAGTGCTATATTTACAGGCCGGTCAAGTCCTGGTAAGATTCAGTACGGGGGATGACATCTCCAAGGCCGAGGAAGTTATTTTGAAGCCTGGTGATGCTTTCCACGTCCCCGTGGGGTTGCGGCACCAGATGGTTGCCACGGGCGAGAGCGTAATTTTTGAGTTCAGCACCCACCACGAGGACAGCGACAGCATCAGGATTGTGCGAGGGGACTGACCATGATCGCGGCCCTCACATATTCACCGCCTGCTTGGGTACATATATGGGTGGAGAAACCCAAGCGCTTTGTCGATGGAATTGAAATACTTGACGAGCGAATTCTGGAAAAGCATGGAAGCTTCATGCGGGTCAAGCGGTGGCTCCGTGGGGCGCACCCGCACCTGGGGGTCATCAACCCCAAAGGGTGGACCGGGGTGGAGACGGTGGTGGAAGTGGATGTGATAAAGGCCCTCGATACCTTCGAGGTCCGTGAGGCACCCGTGGTTGAAATCAAGTACGAGCCTGAAGCCGTACCTGACGCCGCAGCTTGCCCAGCCCTACTTCTGTCATGACGATAAACTCCCAGCCACGGGTTTTGCAGTATTTGCCCGCCGCTTTCCACTTGGCCTCGTTGCGGGGGATGGTGGTCTGCTTGGCGGGCTTTATTTCCCACACTTCGATGCGCCCATCCGACCAGTAAACCCGCAGGTCAGGGAAGTAGTCGTGGAGGGTCGGTTTGCCGCCCTCCTCGAATAAATATTGGACGGCGAATGGTTCGGCCTCGAACTTCACGACTTCGGGGATGGCCTCCAGGCACTCGTAGACCTCGCACTCGAACCCCGAACGGTAGTGGATTTCCTTGCCGTTCATCTTGTTGGAGACGAAGTTGCCCTCGCGGAACTTGGGGCGTTTGGTGCCTTTGATCTTGCCACTTTTCTTGTCGTAATCCTTCCAGATCACCGCACGTTCTTGTTTGTCTTCGGGCAGCTTTTCCTTGGGGTGCTTGGCCTTGAAGTGCATTTTGAGGTCGCGCACCGGGGCCTGGCACCGTGCCAACGGGCACACCACAAACTCCCGGCCTTCCTCGTGGTTCTCGTGGATGTGCTTCTTGAATTCGGCAAACTCGGTGTACTGCTTTCCGCAGATGAAGCACTGATATTTCCTGACCCGCTCGTTGGTGAATTCGTAGTTGTAGGGCATTATTCCTCATCCGTAATCTTGATAAGCCCGTCGTCGTCCCCTTGCAGGTCGCCGGTCTTCTTCGTGACCGCCGGTTCCTTTTTACCAACCTTCATCAGTTCTTTCTCACAGTCATCGCGGTCGATCACCTGGATGTCGGGCAGGTCTTTGTGTCCGAAGATGGACTGGCTGGCCTTGCCGGAGAGAGCGTCGAGCAGGTTGAGGGCCATGAAACTGGCGTCGTCCTGAAAACCACTGGCGTCGTCGTCCTCTGGATTTTTCAGGCGGGCGAAAGTGACGCGGCTTTCTTCCGGTGCCCCAAACACTCCGTCGCCTTTTTTGAAGAACAGGATCAGGTTTTGCCCGTCTAGCAGGCCGCGAACCTTGCCCTCGTCCTCTAGGTAGTCGTCCCACCTGTCTAGCAGCACCCGAAAACTAGAAAAAGCCGGCGATACTCTCACGGTCGATCTCCATATATAAATCGGTCAATGATATATAGGACAACATGGTGCCATTTAGTTTTCGCAAATATGTGCTGATGCGTGAGGACCACCAGGACCGCTTCGCGGGCGTGGCCGATAAGGCGGTGGAACTGGCCCGCTCCATTCGTGACCCTGAGAGTGATAATTACATCCCCGACGACAGCGCGCGGGAACTGGTGACGTATTGTCTGGAGGAAGTCCAGCGATTTCTCAACCGGGAGATGAAGACGGGTGACCCGGACGAGGGCTTGCTCAAAATCAAGGAATTCCGCCGCAAGGTCTTCGATGAGATCAACAAGGCCGACGAGGAGGCGCACCATTCAATGGACCTGGGGCAGATCGAGGACATGATTGACAAGTTAATTGCTGATGCTGTAAAGGTGGTAACGGGATGAAATCCTTATCGTTTCAATGGTTTTATATCGAGCAGGAAATCGACCGGGCACGTCACGACCCGGACTCGGTGTGGAATTACTTGCTGCAATTGCACGAAGATAAGCAGTCGGTCCAAGTCCCCGCTATATCGCCCGAATCGGAATACGATCAAATCAAACAGAGCGTGAAGCAGATCGTCATGGACAAGGTGGGTGATGTGGCGTTAGACACGACCCCAGGGCTGCTTGGAAATGTGTTGAGTTACGTTTTTTCCAAGGGCGGGGCGTTCCTGCGGAGGTTGTTCATTCGCCGGCCCCCGAAGCCAACGGCAGACGCCTCGCCAGCACAGTTGAAGGATTACGAATTAGCCACTCGGAGGCGGGACGAAAAAGGGGAGCGGTTTGGTGTGGCCACCAAGTTCCTGGGCGGTGTTGCCGTGGCGGCATTATATTACGCCCTGATGATTGGGATGCCCTACATGAAGGGGCGGGAGAGCCGAGAGGGCGAGGTCCAGCAGCTTCAGCAACAAGTCCAGCAATTGCGGCAGCAGGTGGCCGCGTTACCGCCGGACCAGAAGCAAGCGGGTATGCAGATCGCGCAGGAGCTACAAGGTGGCCCGGAAAAAGGTCAGCAGGGGAAGGCGCTCGACCGGGACAACCGGCAGTTCATGCTTCTGATGGCCAACAAAACGTATGAGACGTACCGAAAGCAATATGCCGGCAGCCCGGTGACCATGAAGGACGTGTACCGAGAGTTGGAGTTCGTGTACGGCAGGGCGCGGGCAGGGGACCAGGCGGCAAGGTTCTGGTACGACACTGACCCCGACAGACTGGCTGAGTTACTGGCCCAGCGTGTATTTCAGCGAAACCGTCGAGGAGGTTAAGGTCGATGTCAGGGAATACTCTAGGCAGCTTCCGAAAGTTCCTTGAAGACCTGGAGCGAAAGGCCCCGGAGGACAAGGACAAGGACGAAGATAGCGACAAGCAGCCGATGGACATATTCGGCGGCGAGGAGGAAGAACTGGACATTCCCCCGGACATTCTGGCCAAAATCTACCAGACCGAGCCGCAGGTCGGCTCGCATATTTCCTTTGACGACTTGGATTGGAAGCTGATGCCCTTCAAGATCAAGCACATGGGCGTTCACGGGGCGGACATCGAGACGTTTGGTGATGAGGTTCACGCCAGGGCATTCAAGCATGGTGCCCATCAGAAGAAGCACGGCAGGCACAAGGGCCGCATCAGCCGCAAAGACCTGGCGGATTTGGTCGGCCAGGGTTGGCAGGCAGTCACCGCCCAGGCGGCTGCTGGCGGTGCCCCTGGCGGCGCACCGGCAATGGGCGGACCACCAATGTGAGCAATATGAAACTTCAGTTCAGAGAATGGCTCAAGCTGCAAGAAGCCGGCACCGGGACCAACGCCATCGCCGTCTTCGCACGCCCGGTCATGCCCGTCGTTCGTCGCGGCCCTGCCAACGGGCAGTTCGGCTGCAAGTACGACAAACACGGTAATTGTGGTTTGGCGGGCGACGTGCAACCGATGGCCTTCAGCAGTTGGAAGTGACCCTACTATAATAGGGGTATGAAGAATTATTGGCTCAATCGCAGACAGTCCCGCTTGGTGACAAATCTTCAACTCAAACGAAATTCCTTGCAACACGAAATCGCTCGACTTCGGTTGCTCCTAGCCAGTGAAATAATCCGCTTTATGACCGATTGCCACCGCCAGTTAGACTGGCAAAAGGTGGTTGCCGACATGATCCGGTCCAGGCTTGCCCTGGAATTTGATAAGCACCGCGAGTATTATTCATTTATCAGGATGACGAACCTGCGTCGTCTGACACTTTATTTCCTCAAGCGGTTCGGTTTGCAAGAAGGAGCGTGATGGATGCGCATACTGAAGGCTCCCAAGGTGTATCTGATCGCCCGCCCCCAGATTGTGAAGGAAGGGCTGGCCCAATTCCTCGAAGACCAGAAACTCGATTGGCCTACACCAACGGACGGGGTGACGGCGGCGGAACAACTGGTGGAGGCGGCAGGCCGGTGCTGTTATATGTCCTTCGGAAAGAAGGCGGGTAGCAAAACCAACTGGCGTTATATTCAAAACCTCCTGGGCCGCAACCCGGACGGATCGTGGAAGCCCGGCCCCGCCCACGGGTCGGTCACGGAGCATCCATGCTGGAGCTTCCTGGTCGTCGGGGCCGGGCGGGGCTTCTGTTATGATTCCGAAACTGAGGTCTTGACCGAGGAGGGCTGGAAGCGCTGGCCGGATATAACGGGGCAGGAGTCTTTCGCAACTCTCAACTTGGCGACGGATGAACTCGAATATCAGCGTGCCACTGCGATTACGCAGGAGCGTTGGGACGGGCCGATGTACCAATTGAAGTCTAAAATGGTGGACCTCCTAGTAACGCCAAACCATCGGATGCTGCATTTTCCCTACGACGTTCGCAAAAATAAAGCTTGGCGGATCGGTCCAGCCGTGGACATATTGGGCAAGCGAGTGAAATATAAACGGAATGCCCAATGGATTGGTTCGGACCCAGAACATTTTGAAATTCCATCGGTTGTAAGCACCCAATCCGTTAGCAATAAGTACGGTGCTAACTACTCCGAACGTAAACACTTATGCCCTGGGTGCAGTTTGCCCGCAAAGGCTTTTGCTACGTTCTTGGGCTATTGGTTGGCAGAGGGGCATCTCGACCATTGTGAGGGCGGCGGGTATTTTTTGGTTTTGAGTCAAAACGACGACAGCCCGCACTTGCCGGCCATGCGGGCGTGCATCGAGGCAATGGGATTGACCTATAGCATTGGACGGACAGGGCGATCCAATTGCTTGCGCCTTCGGGTAAACGGGGGACGGGCGTTTTACGAGTATCTTAAACCCTACAGCACTGCTTTGGGCAAACGAGTTCCCCCCGAATGCAAAAAATGGTCGCCCTCGCTCCTGCGTTGTATTATCGAAGCTCATCTCGCTGGTGACGGATCGTTCCCGATTCGCAGCATGGGGGAGGCAAACACCGTCAGTAAGGCACTTGCCGATGATCTTCAGGAATTGGCTTTGAAATGTGGTATATCCGCCACCATTCGTACAGTGAATCGGCGTTCCGAAATACGTTATTGGCGGGGTGCCCGAATGAAGAACAATCACGTTGGTTATGTCGTTTCCTATTGTGCGAAGCGGAACACCCCGTTGGTCAACCATAATGGCAAACGGCATGATTCCTTGGTAGATTACAACGGCATGGTATATTGTGTTAGTGTGCCAAATGGACTGCTGTATGTTCGCCGTAATGGGCGTCCGGTTTGGTCCGGGAATTCCCATGAACAGGTTCGACATCGTACTGGTTGGGCTTATTCCCAGCTAAGTACCCGTTACTGCGACTTCGAGCGCGAAGAAGAGGAAGGCACCTGGGAACCGGGTTTCTGTATCCCGACCCTGGCGTTGCTGAGTCCTGATACCGCCGCCACCTTCGCCGCCCGTTTACAACACAGCCAGCAGTTCTACGTCGAAGTCCTCCACCAGATCGAGGAGGACTTGCGGGCCAATTCCGCCTTCATGGAAAGTCTCCAGAAATATGATGAAAAGGAACGTTCCCGCATGATGCGCAAGGCCGCTCGCGGTGCGGCCCGTGACCTGCTGCCCATCGCCACCGAGGCGATCATGGTGATGAGCGCGAATGCGCGGGCGTTGTGGAACTGCATTGTCTTGCGGGCCAACGAACACGCCGAGGCCGTGATCCGCGAAGTGTATGTCCAAATCGCCAAGATCATGGAAAAGGAAATGCCGGCCCTGTTCAACGGATTGAAGTACGAAACGTGTTGGGATGGCACCGAGGCGGTGGTTATGCCCCGCGATAAACTATGAAAGACTGCGACGAACGAAGACCGGACGGTTGTGTGGGCTGTATCTTGTTGATACTTGCCATCGCCGTTCTGATATTTCTGTTCAAGTTGGCACTGTGGGTTCTGTGGGAAGTTTGGAAGTGGAACCCCTTCCAGTGAGAGGTATGTAGTTCTAGTCATGAGGAGACTGTTTTGTAGCTTATTTATTCTCCTGGCCTTGGCCGGACTCGCTCCCGGCCAAGTCGAGATAGCCAAGAAAGACCGGGTGGAGAACATCGACCCCGGTTATTGTGCGTGGTGTGCCATCGAAACGCTGGGGCGGCATCACGGGGTTGACAAGTTGGTTGGACTGGTCCAGAGCCGAACCAAAGATAGCGACCAGTACGTTCAGGACCAGTGGGGTCGTTGGGTATTGTACAAGAAGAACGCCGGTTACGATTGGACGATCCGCGACAAGTTGAACAAGATGGGCGTTAAGTACAAGATGTCCAACACCGGCAGTTACGATACCGAAATGGTCCGTTACGCCATGAAAAACAAGCTCGGCTGTGCCTGTGCGGTGCGGGCTGGGGCCTTGGGGAAAGGCAGTTCTGCCCATGCGGTTACGGTCATTTCTTACGGCGACAAAAAGGTGGAATATATCGACCCGAACGACAAGTCTATCTATAGTTGTACCCGGAAGTGGTGGGATTATTGGTGGGATGGGTGGGTATTAGTGGTTCTTCCTGATGAAAGGACCGAGCGGGCGGTGGCAAAGGCTGAATCCGTGGAGAAGAAAGCCGCCGCTACAACGGAGGCCAAGGTGTCGCAGGCCCCGGTATCGCCCCAGCCGCCTTCGGTTTCCCCTACCCCGCCTGCACAACCGAGTGTGCCCCTGGACAAGAAGGAAAAGGTGCCTATAATTCAGTGGAAGTATGTGGAGAACAAATAATGATAAAGGGTCTTTGCTTAGCGTTGTCCATTATCGGCGTGGCCGGTGTGGGTTATCTGGTCTATGACCACGCCACCCAGAAGAAGAATACCCCCAGCGCTACCATCCCGGCGACCTTCCAGACGGAGGACGAGGCGTTTGCCACGGATTTGATGGGGCGTGCGGTTACGCTGCCGGCGGGCCAGTTGTGGGGCTTTAATTCCGACCAGAACGTGACCGCGAAGCCCGTGAGCAAGAAGGCCGTGGAAGACAACGTGGTGATCGTGGTGGATGTTAAGGCAACCGCCAAGATCGACCACAACCCGCCCCCAGGCCCTAATGACAAGGAGAAGGCAAAGCCCGCCCCGCCTGGCACCCCCAAGCAGGTCACCTTGTCCGGTCTAATGAAAATGTACTACGAAAGGGTGAACGGCCAGTGGTATTTGATCCAACTGGACGGGGTGTCATTGAAAGTCAGTGCTGAGTAGAAGTCCTCCTAGAAACAGAAACGCCACAGAGTCTCGTATGGACACTGTGGCGTTTCTGTATTTAGGCGATCACATTAACGGCGTCCGAGGATGCCGAGGCGTCGTCCGCCGCCGACATTTTCATTGAACCGGATGTTAACGCTTTCGTTTACCCGGTTGCCGCCGAAACGTCCCCCCCGTTCAGCAAAACGGGCATTCAATGAAAAGTTTTCGTTGAAGCGGTTGCCACCGAAGAAACGGTTGCCGCCAGCAAAACGGGCATTCAATGCAAAGTTTTCGTTGAAGCGGTTGCCACCGAAGAAACGTCCCCGCTCAGCAAAACGGGCATTGAAGGCGAATTGGTTAAAACCCCGATTGAAGCCGCCGTAGTTGAAACCCCGATTGAAGCCGTAGCCGCCGTAGCCGGAGTTGAAATACGAAGGCACGGAGTACGAGCTAAAGGAATACGGCGAAAAGCTGTAGGCCGGTGGCGATGCGTAGCTGTAGGCGGGTGCCGATGCGTAGCTGTAGCTGTAGGTCGGTGGCGCAGCGTAGCTGTACGTCGGTGGGTAGCTGTAGCTGGGTTGAGAGTAGGCGTAGCTGTATGACGGTGCGTAGTTCTCAGCATAGCTGTACTGTGGCTGTGCGTAATACTGCGGTGCTGCATACGTTGGGGCCGCATACTGTTGCGGTGCATAATATTGAGGCGGCGGTGCGTATGCCGGGGCCGCGTATTGCTGCGGTGGGGCCGCGTATTGTGGTGGAGCCGCGTATTGTGGTGGAGCCGCGTATTGCACGCAGACCGGAGCCGCATATTGCTGAATCGGAGCCGCATATTGCTGAATCGGGGCCGCATATTGCTGAATCGGGGCTGCGTACTGAATCGGGGCCGCATACGACGCCTGGGCCACAGGGAACGCAAACGACGTGGTGACCGGGTATGAGAAAGCATACGAGGGTGCGAACGAGTACGATGCGGAGAATGGGTAACCATAGCCGAAACCCAAACCGTAGTTGCTGAAAGCAAACCGATTGAATCCATAGCCTCCGAAACCATACCCCCCGAAGCCGCGATTGAAGCTAAAGCTGCTGCGGAATCCGCCACCGTAGCCGTGGGCTTGCGCGGTCGGTGTCGCCACAAACATGGCGACGAACAGAGCAACTGCCGTTGCTATGCCCAAAAAGAACTTCTTCATGTAACCTCCTAGCTAGGTATTAGAGTAGGAATGCGCTATTTCCCGTTATGTATATACGCCCTTCGGAGGATTTTTTCAGATTATTGGCCGGCGAGCCAGGCCATGATTTGACCGTATTCTTCCGGGCTGGGGCGGAACTGCGAAGTGCGAGGAGGCATCCTGCCCGCCTGAAGCTCCCGTTCCATGCTGCGGAACGGGGCGTCAGGGTTCAGGATGCCGGGCTGAATAAATATCACGGTATCGCCACGGGCACCGCCTCCCGTGTGACAATATGCGCAGTTCCGGCTAAGTGCTGCGATGGCCGGAACTGCTAAAGGGCTGTTGGCCGATGGTCTGCTGCTCTGAGGAGCGGCGTTGGTGGGCGGAAAACCCTGGGGTTGTTGTGTTTGTGGCGGGGTAACTGTTGGATAACCGCCGGGGCCGGAACCGGGGCTGCCGGAGGACGGGGCGGCAGGGGCAGCCCCCACCGGCGGCGAAGTGCCACTCACCGGCGGTGGTCCGCTATCCGAACTTGGCCCTCCTTGCGACTGGCGCTGCATCTCTGCAAGCACCTGTGCCGCCAGTTGTTTTATTTGTTCTTGCGTGAAGTTGCAATTCACCGACGTGGCTTGCACCGGCTGTTGACCACCGGCCATCGGGTAACCCGGCTGCGGCGGTTGCCCTGGCGGGGCGTACCCAGGCATCGGCTGCTGAGGCGGTGCGGGATTATATGGAGAGGCGTAGGGGCTGCTAAACGAGGGCGATGCCCCTGCATAGCCGCCACTGGCGTATCCTGGGCCGCTCGGCGGCGGATATGCGTATTGCGCCCCCACCTGCCCCGGTGCCGCAGGGGCATAGCCCGGCTGGGGCGGCGCGGCAGCCGCCGGCGCATACGCGGGCGGTGGCTGCATGAAAGCCTGAGTGCAGGGTGGCGCACCTTGCACTGCCGGGGCAGCAAACTGGACCGGCGGGGCAGCAAACTGGACCGGCGGGGCAGCAAACTGGACCGGCGGGGCGTACTGGTAGGTAAAAGCAGGTACGACAATTGGGACTGCGACCGGGACTTCGACCGGGGTAATGACCTCCTTGACCACTACCTCCTTTTTCACATACGGCACTACAGGCGTGTAATTCTGCGTGGTGTAGACCGGGCCGTAGGAGCGTCGATAACATTGCCCAAAGGCCGGGGCCGCGCAGACCGTCAGAATGAGAAGACAACCTAGAAACTTACCTTTCATCCGTATCCTTTCGCGTGCGGATGGAAGCCGCAGGCGCAGTATTAGAGTTTCATTGTTTTATTTCTCAACCTCCATGCCTCATTTTTTCGGCGTATATACCGGCACAGCAGTAGGTAACTGCGGCTGTGCTTGTGGCTGCACGGATGTCGCCCTGGTGGCCTGGATGAGCAACATGAACGAACCGTAGGATTGCTCGAAGTGGTCGCGCCGCACCGGGCGGATCGGCATTTTGATGAGGCCCAGGATCACCGGGTCGTTGGACAGGCGGACATACTTTTCCAACTCTGCTTGCGTGCAGCAGCATTCTCGGCAGATTACCTCCTTGGTCAAGTTCCATTCCTGGTAGGCATCCCAAATGATGGCGAACTGTTTGCCGTTCGCATTCGGATCGAGTCCGTTGACAAAACCCACCGCGTCAGCGAAAAGTTGCTGGTCTTTGACGATTTGTTTGTCTAAATCGGACCCGAAAAGGTCCACGACCTGATACGCCTGCTCCTCATCTGTTATCAACAGCCTGACGCTTTCCAGGTTGGTCAACTTGCGGTTGAGTTGACGGATGTTGTCCTCAATCGGTTTGATGCCTTCAGAATGGCAAATCATGCAGCTTCTACCCGTCCGCACGATGCGATCCACGGAGGTATTGTCGATGGCCACGTCCGGGTTGGCGAAATCAAGCCGGTTCCCTTTGCCGTCCGACACGAAATACGCCTGGAGGCCGTTAGGCAGGGTGCCGATGATCTCGGAGGCATCAAATTTCTCGTGGAGGAAGTTGATGAGGAAGTTTTTGTCGTTGGTGCTGGTGAGAACGTCGTGGCTTGCCCAATAATACCCGTTGGTAAACGTCGGTGAACGGGTGAGCGTGCGGTTATTGCGGGCCACCATCGACTGGACGACCACCGCCTTGAACTGCGACCGAGCCTTTTTCGCCAGTTCTTCGTTGGCGAAGACCAGATTCTCGAAGTCCTTCTCCTTGTTCCCCAGACCAAGGAAGTTATAATAGGCCGGCGGCACGCTGGCGTTGACGATAAACCAATCCGCCCGTAATATCGGCACTTCGGAGTAGGTCAGCTTAATTAGCTGGGCGAGGGCGGTGGGGTCCAGCCACGGTGCTTGGGAGAACAGGGCACCCCCGGCGACGACTTCCTGAACCGGCACCTCCTCCTCGACCTCAATTGTCTCTGTGACCTTTCTTGTCTCGAAGATGGGCCGGCGGTACGAGTCGTAAAAACCCGTGAAGACTTGTTTGGTCCTCTCGACTTTCTTCTGGACCTTCTTCTTTTCGGTCTTTGTGACCGTTTTCTCACCCGGTTTCGTGTATTTGATGCCGTACTTGTCCATGTACTGCATGTTCACTTCGCTCAGGAGGACGTGGAAGTAGGGGTCGGGGAAGGGTTTTTGGCCACTCCCCTCCTTACCGAGTTTGTCCCACTGCTTGGGGTCGATGTCGTAATCCTTGAGGTTGAGTCGGATTACCGTGCTGTCGCTGCCGCCGACGAAGACTGGAATGTATATTTGCCGGCGTCTGCTGAGCGAATTGATGACGAAGGAAACCGTCTCACCGACTTTCTGGCGGTGGACCTTCGGGACGTTGTAGAGGGACAAGTAACGAATATAAGGTTGAATGGACGGGTCGATGCCGGCGAGGTCAGCGAGCGCGTACTTTACGGAACTGTCGGGGGTGAAAAGAACCTCCGCTTGCTGCGGTTGCGGGTACTGCCCTTTCGCGTCCTGGCCCGGCAACAAACACAGGGTCACCGCCGCCACTATGGACGCGCATAGAGCGTACAAAAAGACCTTCATTACATTGATCCCTCAACTTTCCTCCATAATTATATTTCGCTCCCTCAAGCCGAGCCAATCCTCGCTCATCGGAGGCTCAACGACCTCCAGCCTTCCTCAAAATACCCATCACTTCGGCCTCGGAAGCCGGAATCGGGGTGGCTGAGACGACGGCACCCTGGTCGGTTTGCACGATCATGGCGTTATTGCCGCCGACCTGTTGCATGACCTTATCCAGCCCGCGCTGAGCAACCACCGGCGAACTTTTGTCATATATTCGGAAGAAATGCCCCGCGTCGGTGACGGATTTCCGCAAATTTGGATTATTTAACAGTTGGGCTACTTGGGGCGTGGTGTTGTTCAAATCCAGCACAAAAGTAACATGGAACGGACCCTTGGCAGCAGGTCCGGGTGGGTTTGGACCCGGTGGAGCCGGTCCAGGTGGGGCCGAGGCCGAGGAAATTTGGATATTGGTTGACACGAAGTCCGTCATTTTTCCGCCCACGTTGCCGATGGCAAACACCGTGATAACGCCCCCGGTACACGGGATCGAAACGATCACCGTGTTGCCGTTGGTGATATATTTCACCTTAACGCTGCTGATGACCAGGAACTTGACATCTCCTTTGCACTCGGCCTGGATGGAAACGAATCCCTCATCGCTCCTCACCGTTGCGTCAGGCGGCAGGCTGATACCGTCTGCTTTGTTGGCTGTGTTAGCCTTCGGTGCCTGGGCCGCAGGCGGTCCTTTGGGACTATCACCCTTTTCATCCAACTCCGGTTGTGCCCAGGCGGGAACAGCGAGCAACGAAAGCGCCAGAAGGGCGCTGAAGAATTTGTGCATGAAACCTCCTACTGAGTGCCGCCATAATATAGTCTGGCAATTATTTTTCAATGCGCTGCCGCACAAAAACTATTAACCGGCCTTGATCCCGCCCCGTTTTGCGGTAAACTTTGATGGAGGAGGCCATTATGCGAATTGTTCTAAAGCTTTTGTTCTTCATGTTGTTGGCTGTCGGACTATTCGGCATCGAATATTGGCTTCTGCACGTTTACCAGCCCGTACATTTATCGCTGATGCCGGTTGTTGATCCCCTGCACGCACACCTGGCCTACGCGGGTGCGGTATTGTTTTTGGGGCTGGTGCTTTTTTGGTCCGAATTGGAATATTTCCGATTGCGTCGATGAAATCTGCCGACCTTGCTCTTATAAAGAGCCGGGCGGAAGGAATGGCCGGCGGGATGTCGTCTACATCCCTACCCAGGAGGGGATTTGTTGGTTCTCCTTGTCGCAAGGCGATCCAGGCTTTCGGGCCTGGATCGCCTTATTTTTTCCCCGGCGGGAATAAATACGTCAGGAGGACCACATGAAGAACTACTGGCTGGAGCAAGAACGGCAACCCGACACGCTCCGCGAGTCCATAAACCTGGCGGACGACCATGCTACGCGGTACGCCCGCTATCTCAAGGGGTACGTTAACGGCGTCTATACCCTGCCGGCGTACCGGGAAGGTTACTACTGCACCCTTGCCAACGTCACCCCATTGGGAAACGGTTTGTCCCAAGTACAAATAACCTGGGAGCGTAAAACCCCCAAGCGGCTTGACTAATGGCACCCAGGCCCCTCTAATATCACAAAGGGGCCAATATGGGTTTGATTAGCGATTTCCTAGCTCGTGACGACGGCACTACGCTGCGGGTCGGAGTGTTCGGGGACTGCATGGTTGACGAATATTACTACACAGAAGTTAATCGAATAAGTCCCGAATTCCCGATCCCGGTGATGCGTTCATCGCGGGAGGACATGCGCTACGCCCTGCCCGGCGGTGCCGCCAACGTCGCCTACCAGTTCCGCCATTTTAACGTCAACGCCTATCTCGTGGCGATGGTTAATGATTACGCGAAGCAGGTTTACGACCTTGCGGGTGTGAACACAACGTTATGTCGCCATTGCGAACATCAGGTGCCCGTCAAGAAGCGGTTTTACCATACCGACTTCCCTCTGTCCCGTTGGGACATCGAAGGACCGAGCGAGTTCCATAGTGAGCCGGTTTACGAAGGCATTCTGGATACCCTTCTGGGGATGGACGTGTTCGTATTCTCGGATTACAACAAAGGTTTCTTCGATGACGTTACCCACTACGATCATGCCTTCCGGCCCCTTATCACCCAGACCTCAATTCCCACCATCGTGGACCCCAAGGCCGAGGACATCGAAAAGTGGAAAGGCTGTACCGTTTTCAAACCGAATGCGCTGGAGGCCAAGCGGTTAAGCAAGGGGCGGGCCGACTGGTGCAGTCAGGCCCGATATTTTCAAAAGAAGTTGGGCTGCAAGGCGGTTGTTATAACGATGGGTGGCGAGGGAGTCAACTGCCTCGTGGAAGGGCATATTTTCAAATACACGCCGAGGCGGACTGCCAGTAACGTCAACAGCGTCGTCGGGGCCGGCGATTGCTTTATTGCTTTTCTGGCGATGGCCCTGGGACGGGGTACGAGCGTGCAGGAAGCCGTCGAAATTGCCTACGAGGCCGGGGCGATATATGTCCAGAATAAACACAACGAACCCGTCACCCGTCATCTCCTTCTTGCCCAGGAAGACCCCATCGCCGCCAAGTTCCGCTCCCCCAAAGACCTGGCCACGCGGGATTACAAGTTAGCCTTCACCAACGGCTGCTTCGACCTCCTCCACCCCGGTCATCTCGCCACCCTTCAGTTCGCCAAGGACAAGGCCGACAAGTTGGTGGTGGCAGTAAATGGTGACCAGAGTGTGGCCCGGCTTAAAGGACCGAGCAGGCCGGTAAACGGTCTGGCGAACCGCATGAGGTTGCTTGCGGCCCTCCAGATGGTGGATTTCGTGGTGTCCTTTGACGAGGACACCCCCGCCCGTCTGATCGACGCCATTCGCCCCGATGTGTTGGTAAAGGGTGGTGACTATCGCCCGGAACAAATCGTCGGCTACGAGACGGTCGCGGAGGTCTTCGCGGCACCGATGGTCGAAGGTATGTCCACGTCCATTTTGATCGAACGCATGAGAAAGTAATATGTGCTTTTCCGCCGAGGCCAGTTTTGCTGTAAGCGCTGCCCTTCTACCCTGCGGGGTGTATTGCGTGCGGGTTGCCTTGCGGAAAAACCCGGACTACTTGCCTCTGGCGGCGGTTCCCTTGTTTTTTAGCATCCAGCAGTTCTTTGAAGGGCTTGTCTGGCTGGGGCACCCGGCTGCCCAGGGGTTCCTATTTTTCGCTATCGCATTCTGGCCGATTTGGATTCCTTGGAGCCTGTTCTGCATCACCAGACGATTGGAGCCGTTGTTTTTCGTCGGCATGGGTCTGTGTTGGCTGACCTTATATTTGCTTATCGCTTTCCAGCCGGTTGAGGTAACGGTGGTGAATCACTCCCTCCATTATGATGTGGCGTTGGCCGATGATCCCTTCATGAGACTGTTGTATCTTCTGAACGTGGTGGCACCGTTGTACTTCTCGCACGACCGCTTCCTGTGGGTGATGGGGGCGGTGGCGATCATCACCGGCGTCCTGACACATATATTGCTTTCGTATGCCTTCGTGTCCTTGTGGTGTTTCTTCGCGGCGCTGATTTCCTTGGCCCTGTGCTATCGGTTCTATAAAATGAAAAACCCCGCCGGTTAGGCGGGGTTTTTCATTACTTCTTGCAGGTACAGTCGGGACTACAGGGTGTGTCGGCGGTGGCACACTTGCATTTACCCTTCTGGCCTTCGCAGGTGCAGCCAGGATTGCAGCCGCATTTGGCCTGTCCGGCAACCTTGGTGGTCTTTTTGTTGCAGGTACAGCCGTCCGAGCATTTGTCATCCGGGGTGCAGCTACAGTCCGCGCCGCAGGTGCAGTCGGGGTTACAGTTGCAGTCCTTCGTGACGGTCACCCACTTGGGGTGCAACCAGGGACACTTCTCCACACTCCAGACCAATAGAACGCCGCCGAGTAACACGCCGAGGGTCACTCCGAGCAGGACGCCAAAGAAAGTTTTCATGGGATTCCTCCTGAAAGGGGTTAACTACTAAAATATAGTCTGAGGCGGCGATTTACACAATAGGATTCCGATGGCCAGGAGATATTCACGCCAGCAAGTAAAGAAGCTGATGGAAAAGGTCTGCTATTTCTGCGGCGAGGACGACTACAACCTCCTCGACGTTCACCGAATCCTCGAAGGGGCGAACGGCGGCACCTACCACGACCGCAACACGGTTTGCGTCTGCTCGAAGTGCCACCGCAAAATCCATTCGGGCCGCATCGTCATTCACGGGAAATATATGTCCACCGGGAAGAAGTTATGGGTGCTGCATTTTACGGAGGACGGCGAGGAGAAGTGGTCATAAGTGGCTTACATAGAACATGAAGAAGTTCGGTCGGCTCGAACAGTTTGCGCACCTTTTCACGTTCTGGACCGGGACGACCTGGGCATTCTTCATGGCCCTGTTGGTCGTCTTGGTTTGGCTGGTCACCGGACCCTATTTCGAGTTCTCCGACACCTGGCAGTTAGTCATAAACACCGGCACCACGATAATAACCTTCCTTATGGTATTTCTTATTCAGCGAACGATGAACAAGGAGATGCAGGCCGTCCAGTTAAAGTTGAACGAACTGATCGCGGCAATGGAGGGTGCCAGCAACCGCTTGATAAATGTCGAGGACTTGAGCGAGGACGATGTGCGGCGGTTGCACCAGCGCTACCGGCGGTTGGCCACGAAGTCCCTGGTCGATGACAAGCGGACCAACTCCCACTCGATTGAGGAGGAGGATGATGACTGAAGATTTGGCCCACGGGGGCTAAATAAATTGGAGGCAGTATGGCTCGATTCAGAACGTTTAGAGAATGGTTGAAGATCAGGTTAGAAGGAGATGTCCCTGGGGGTACAAGCGTGCCCACCAAGGCCAGCCCCAACATGGACCTCGCCTCCAAGGCGGTCACCCAGGCCACCACCGATATTGCCACAACCAAGAAGGTAGCCCCTAACGATCTAACCTCGACCCCGGCGGGCCAGGCCGAGATCATGAAGAAGGCCCAGGACACGGCCAAGAAGATAAACCCCGCCGCGACACCCAACGTGGCAGACATGGCCACGGTCGTGAGCGGTGACGATAAGAAGGCCGCGATGAGGAAGCGATGATGACGTTCGGCCAATTCCTGGTGGAGATGGAAAAACGTCTGGTGCTGTTTGGTATTGAAGCTGCCAAGGCCAAGAAGGGCGGCGGCACCAAGCAGAGCGGCGGCGACCGGGCCTCGCCCACGCGCATGATGGCTCGACCCAACCTCAAAGTCGTCAATCCTGCCAGCATCTACGACGGGATGCCGGTGACAGCCAGATTCGACAAGCCGCCCAGCAACGTTGTGGCGAAGCGATGAATTACACCCTTTATAACAAACGACTGAAGCGCCGCCTGACTCACCCGGCGGTGGGCCTGTGGTTTACCCCCAAATTTCAGGATGCCGTGGACATGCTCCGGGCTTGCAAAGAGTATGTTCGCACCTTGGGTGCCCAGGAGGACGACTTTGTAATTGTCGAGGTCGAGACGATGCAAGAGGTTAACGACAGTTGTAGTTGATGGTAACTTCGCCGGTGTGCGCCCACGGCTCGTCGTTTTTCATCCACCTTTCCACCAAATCCCAATCATTGGGGAAGGTGTGGTTCTCGGTGGTGGTGGGGTCGGCACGCCAGCCGCCGTATTTGCCGATCAGTCCCCGGCGGTGCATAATCTCGGACGTGTCGATGGCCGCGAATCGCGGAGGCCCCAGATCGAGCCGCACCCACGCCTTGGCCCCACCCCTGAACACGTTGGTGCCGGTATAAGCAAATTGCACATTCTTCTCGGTCAGGGTCTTGTAGAGCAGTTCCAGGTGGTTGGGTTCCCACCAGTTGTCGTCGTCGAGGTACGCTATAAGGTCTATTTCACTGTTGAGGATGCAGAAGTTGCGACCACCCCACCCGCCCCCTTGCATATTGATTGGCAGCGCGAAGTACCGGAAGCGGCAATCCTTGGCGATAATGTGTTGAGCGAGCTTTCGGGTTTGTTCGCACTGGCCACACTCCAAACACGCCCTCTGGGTGCTGTAGGGGTGCAGGCAGGCGGCTTCGCGGCAGCCGTCCTTCACGATCCAGCACTCGAAATCGTTGTGGGTCTGCCAGCGCACCGACTCCACGGCCCGCACCAGGGAATCCGGTCTATGGTAGGTGGGAAGGCAAATCAGTATTTTCTCACTCATTCAGAACCCCGTAAATCAAATTGTCCACCCATTGTCCCGCTCGCCAGACGGCCTGTCGTTGAAAACCCTCCTTTGTAAATCCGGCGGCTTCCGCGCACCGTTGGGACACCTTGTTGGTGGTCAGAATTTGTGCGTTCAGCCGGTGCAGATTCAGAATCCGAAACGCGAACTCCTTCCCCGCTAACACGAGCTTCTTGCCCAGCCCTCGGCCACGGTGGTCTTTATAAATGTCCCAACCGACCTCGGCACCACGATTCTGCCAGTCAATGTTTTGAAACTTGAACACCCCAACGTTATTCTCTCCCTCCGACCCGACGAGGACGAGGTTCCGGGGCGTGTGTACGTCTTCTTCGCCCAGGGATCGGAACCACTTTTCCTGGGTGCAGGTATTGGCGACCGTAATTCGATGGGTGCCAAACCAGCTTTCATTCTTCAGGTTCAACAGGTCGATCAGGTCGCTGTCCTCCATCCTTCGGAATGAAATGCCGTTTTCATGGCAGAATAAAGGGTGTATCATCACCATCCTCGTTGGATGCAGTCCACGATGCGCTCGCGGTCTTCGGGAGTGACCCACCAGCCGCAGGGCAGGCAAATCATCTCCTTGGCGAGCGTGTCGAGGTTGGGAAGCTGGCATCGGTATTGCTTCAAACAATCGTGTTTATCGTTGCGGTCGTGGACCTGACTGACCATAATGTTGTTCTCGGTCATCTTGCGCACGAAATCCGCCCGGTTTTCGACACGCAGCGAGTATATCCAGTACGAGGATTCGCGGTCCTCGGCGTCTTCCATGAGGGTCACTCCCGGTATTTCAGCCAGGGTTTTATTGTAGTACCGCCCGTTCTCCCGGTTGATCTTGAGCAACGCCCCGATGTGGGGATAATTCCCCAGCCCGATGGTCGCGGCGATGTTATTCATGTGGAACTTAAAGCCCCATTCTTTAATGTTCTGCTGGCATCGAAAGTCGGCGGTGGCATTGCGGTCCAAACCGTACCATCGCAACAGCTTGGTCCTTTGGTGGTCGGCCTCGTTGGGCGACAAAAGGCAGCCGCCGTCCCCGGTGGTCAGGTGTTTGATGGCCTGGAAGCTGAATACCGCCGCGTTGCCGTGGGTGCCGAGCAGTCGTCCTTGGTAGGTTGCCCCCCAGGCGTGGGCACAGTCCTCAATCACCGGCGGTGACCACCCGTAGAGGAGATAGCAGTTGTTCTGGATTTCCTTGATGCGTTCCAAGTCGCAGGCATAACCGCCCCAATGGACCACCATGATGGCGGCGGTCTTATGGGTGATCTTGCGGGCCAGGTCGTCCGTGTCAACGTTGCACGTTCGGGGGTTGACATCGACCCAACGTAGCCGCAGGTTCTCTGCGGTGATGGCGAAGTTGGTGGCCGTACAGGTGAGCGGGGTTGTCAGCACTTCCGAGTCAGCCGGTAGCCCCTGGCCTTTCGCCATATGCACGGCGAGTTGAAGGCCCGATGTCGCACTATTGACGGTATTCACCCAGGGGTGGCCGAAATGCTTGCGTAGGACTTCCTCGAAGTCTTCCACCTGATCGCCCTGGCCGATGAAACCGCTAAGCAGGGTCTTGCCTACCGCTTCCGGCACGTTGTCGTGCATGAAAACCTTGAACAGTTCGATCTTTTTCATTATTCCCCTTGATAATATGTCCCGGCCTGGATGTACTTCCTGTAGAGATTGCAGTAGTCGGGGTGTTGATAGATTTTCGCCTCGATCTCCTTGGCGTATCGTCGGAAGGTGGCGATGCGGCTCCTTTTGCCCGACTCGGAGTCCCAACTCATGGTGCCGAAGTGGATGAGCAGGTCCGGGTCGAGTGCGGCGAATTTGCGGTTATCCTGGCACAACTGGTAATACATCCAGGCCCCCATTTCCATCGTCATGTATTCGTAGGTGGCATTCTGGTCCGGCGGCTCGGCCAGGGCGTCGTGTTCCCGGTAATACTGGAGGAACTGCTCGACGTTTACTTTCTCGTGGAGCTTGAAGGGCGGGGTCGGAATATGCCAGCCGCACCACGTTGTCCCGGTCTTTTCCAGCCACTTGCGGCGACACACCAGGAAGGTACAGAGCAGGTGGGGGACACGCAGGATTGGTTTGTCCTTGTGGGTGGACGAGTCGCACTTGGCGCACAATAACCGTGGGGCGTAGGCAATGGCTACGTCGTCGTCGCCGTAGAATTTGTCCTCGACTTCCCGCAGCCAGTTGTCCTTCATGATGATGATGTCATCGTGCATCAGCAGGTAGGCGTCGGTGTGGACCCAGGGGATGGCCATTTCCACCGCCTCCGGGTGGCCGATGCGGCTCCACGCCCGGATGACCGAAATGGGCATGTCCTTCTTCACCTGGGGCCGGTCGGCGTGATACCATTTCATATCGCGCAGTTCTTCGAGGAATTGCTGCTTCAAGTTGCAAGGGTTTTCGTCGCCGGTGCGTGCGTCGGGGCCGTTGATGCAAACCATGAAATGTTCCAGCAAGTCATTGGGTTTGGTTCGCAGCAGCAGACTGAAGACCGACCAGAGCAGGCATTCAATCGGGCCGGCGGCGGTGGGGATGATCGCCGTGATCTTTCCGGGCAGGGCGGTCGTCTCCACGCATTCGTCGCGTTCATAAACCATGTGCGGGTGCATTATTTGCTCCTTCTATAATGCCGGTGAGTCGTTCATAATAGAGCCTGTGATCGGCAAAAATCTCGCAGGGCAAAACCTGACCCCGCCACTCTGGCCACGATGACGGCAGGAAGACCTCGCGGAAGTTTCTGGGGTCCAGGTACAGTTGTACCGGCACGAGCAGGTCGGCATTGTTGGTGTGGTAGTACCAGGCGCACACGCCATAACTGTAAAACGGCATCCGATACTTGTTCCCGAAGTCCTTCATTTTGACGCCGGCCTCGTGGAATGCCTTGGAGAAGGTTTCCTGATCCCTGTGCGGTATGTGTCCGTATTTGTCCCAGACCTGCTGGAAGGCCCAAGCAGGCACCACCCCGTTCGACACCGAGGCCAGGGCCGGCTCGACGCGACCGCACCAGTAGCCAACACTGGTGTCACTAAGATACTTCTCAAGGATGCGGTCGAAGTCATCCTTCACGAACACATAGTCGTCCTCAACGAGAATGTAAGCGTCGAAGGCATCACGGTAACGCTCGAAAACCCACTGGTACGGGCCGTAGGATGCCCCGGTGTTTTCGGTTTCCATGACCACAACCGGGGTTTGCCGAATTTGAGCAGGCCATTCATTTAGAAACGCCCGAAATTCGGGCGGCTCCTCCAGGTTTTTCGGTATGCAAAGGGTGATTTGTGCCAGGTTGTGCCGTAGCTCCCACAGCCGCATCAACTGTACGCGCAGGTAGAGGGAACGGTCGGCGTTGTAAAGGTCGGCCCCGCCCCGCCGCCACCCCGACCAACACGGGCAGACGTAGTTAAGTTTCATTGCCCAGGTTCTCCTTCCAGGCTTCCTCCAACGCTCGCATTGCCTGATGCGGGTCCGAGTTTATCTTGGTCGTCCCTCCGACAAGGTGGTACAGAAGCCGCTCCCTTGGCAATTTGTCTCGCAGCCCGAAGTTGGTGCGATAGAGATTGCTGTAGTAGTTGTGCCAGTCCACCGTTTGGAACGAGAGCCACCGCCAGTCGTTCTGTTGACACCACAGCCAGAGGTTACAGGTGGTGTCGTAGGTGCCCTTTGGGTTGGGGAATTTAAGCCAGTGTTCCTTGAGGGGGCCGGGGACAAGATACTTGCCATCGGGCATGTCGAAGTAGGTAACTTCCTCCCCTTCCTTGCCCGGCAGGCGAATCGGTTGGCTGCCGGCCAGGAACTCCGGTCCTGGTAAGCGCGATTTTCGCAACAGCATACAGTATGGGCAGGGGAAAAAGGTCTGAACCAGCAGGGGCGGTTTGTGGGTGCTTACGCCAACTGCGAAAAGGTTATGTTTCTCCATCAGACGAAGATATATTTCGTCCGTGGCAGCACAAAAGAACAGGTCCGGGTCCGTTACCAGCACATGATCGTTGGCGGCTTGTTGGAGGGCGTAATGCAATCCCAGAGCATGGAGCCTGGACGGCAAGCGCTCCTGGGGCGGTGTGGTGAACTCCAGCCCCGTCCCCACGCACTTGACTGTGATCTTTCCCAACGTTTTCTGCCAACCCTCGCCTTCCTCCAGGTCATTTTGGGCAAGGATCACTTCGGTTGTATGCCTGGTATACCGAGCGATGCTCTCCAAGAATATCTCCTCGAAGGGCTTCAAAACCTTCAGGACAACCGCACATATTGTTATCATTTTTTTTGGTATCCTCGTAAAGTCGCTGATAGTCGTGTATCTTTGCCGCTTGCTGATAGCCGTTTGTCAGGTGGTAGAGAAACGGTTCGTTGGGCATCTTGTCCATCACCTTGAAGCTGCCCCGGCATATCCGCTTGTTGTAAGTGTGGTGGTCCAGTGTTTGGAAGGCAAGCCACCGGCTCCCCTGTTCTTGGGTCCAAAGCCAGAGGTTGCAGCCGATGTCAAAGATGGCCGTTTTTTTAGTGTTGGGGAAACGGTGGCGATATTGGAGGAGACACCCCTGGAGCAACCAGTAGCCGTCCATCGCCACCCACTGGTCCGGCGTGGATAGCTCCCACCCCGCGTATATGTCCTCCCAGCAAGGCTTGGCGAACAACTTGCCTTTCAGCCAGTCGTCGGGAGGCAGAGACTTCCGTTTCGCCATCATGCTGATGACCGTGGGGAAATAGAGGTAACAAAAGTCCAGGGCCATGTAGTGGGAGACGCCGACGAAATTTAGCGAGTAATTCTGGATGAGGTCGTAGTAAAACTGGTCCACTGCCGAGTACCAGAAGGTATCGAGGTCTTGGAAAAGGACGTATTCCTGGGTGGCGTGCTTGATCGCTGTGTGTAGGCCGATGGCTTGACCAAACTCCCTGGCGATGGGCGACAACTCCGGGTGCCGTCTTTCCAGGCAATGGCCGACCCGCTTTACAGTTATGGACCTACCTGTTGCGGTTTTAATGCCATATTCGTGGTCACAATCGTCCTTGTCTAGCTGGACCAGGACCACTTCGCTCACGAGGGTGCTGCGGGTGGTGAGGAAGTCGAACAGGATACGCTCGTAAACTCCGAAGAAATCATAGGTAACGGTGCAAAGGGTTATCATTTGTCATGGCTCTCCTTATACGCGGCCTCAAAGGTCCGGTAGGCGTCTTGCAGGGCGCGGGCGCAGTTCGTTTGGTGATATATCAGTCTTTGGCGGGCGATCCTTTCGTCCAGCTTAAAGTTGCTGCGGTGAACGTTGGTGGTGTACACATGGGTGTCCAGGGTGGGGAAGGACAGCCACCTGCCCTGGTGGTTCTCATTCCACAGCCAGAGGTTGCAGCCGATGTCGAACCAGCAGTCGGGGGCCTTGTTCGGGAAGAAGGCTTGCCACTCTGGCACTACGCCGGGGAGGAGGAAACTGCCGTCCCCGTTGTCTAGCTTCGGTGGTTCGCCCATCGTTCGCATGAGAAAGCGGCCACGTTTGAGTAGTCCTTTGCCCCAATCCGGTGGGGGCATGGCGGATTTGCGCATGAGGAGGTTTATGGCGCAGGGGAAGAACAGCATGGCCTCGCCCAGCGCGTTGTGGTGGGCGACCCCGACGACATCTAAGGAGTGGCGCTGGTGGAGGTCAAGATACAGGTCGTCAACGGCACCGTAGAAGAACACGTCTGGGTCGCAAAGTAGCACGAAGTCGTTGGCGGCGCGGTCGATGCAAGCGTGCAAGCCGAGGGCGTGACCCAACTGCCCGCCAACCAGATTCTCGACATAATGTCCGAACTTCCTCACCCGAATCCGGCCCGCTAGGGTTTCGTCGCCTCCCCAATTGCCCTGGGTGTCGATCTTGGCGACCAACACTTCCGAGATGTGTTTGGTTCTCCGCACCACTGAATCTACCAGGAGGTCGGTGAACGGTTCGATGCCGTCGAGGACCACGGTGCAAAGCGTTATCATCGGTATTTCTCGAACAGGGGGCCGTAGGCGGGGTGGGCGGCGATTTGCGATTCCAGTGGTCCCAATATTTCCTGCTTGGTGTCGAGGATTTCTTGAAAACGTTTGAGATGGACCCTGCTGGCCCCTCCCAGGTGTTCCACGATGTCCGGGTCCAGGGCAACGGTGTCGAAGCCATTCTGGCATGACTGGTAGTAAACCCAGGCCCCCATGCCCATGTTAAGGAAGTTGTACGGGTCGCTGGTTTGCGGCGGGTTCAATAGCAGGCCCTTGTCCCCGTAGTAGCGACTGAATTCGTCCAAGTCACCCACTTCGTCCCCAAGGTCGAATTGGATCGGGTTCTGTGGGCTGCCGAGGTTGTAATGGTTCCAGTGGGCGCGGGCCTGGTGGACGCAAGACTTGCGGGCCACCAGGAAATAAGTGTAGGGGTGCGGCACCCGCAGCATGTACAGGCCGTGGGCGATGCAGTGGTCGCAGTGGGCGAACAACAATTCGGGGCTGCCGTAGGCCAGGGCCGCGTTTTTATTGGGCAGGAACTTCTTCTTGATTTCCTCCTCCCACTGCTGGGTCATGATAATTGTGTCGTCGTGCAGCAATAAATAACAGTCGGTGTGTATCCACGGCATAGCCATTTCTACCGCCTCGTCGTGACCGACCCGGCTCCACGCCCGGATCACGGTGATCGGCATGTCGCGCTTATTCTGCGGGTTGTCAGTTGTGTACCACTGCATCTGCCGCAGTTCTTCCAAGAACGCCTGCTTGCGGTCTTGAAGGGCGGGGTCGCCCGTTCGTTTGTCGGGGCCGTTAACGCAGACCACAAAATGCTCCATGAGGTCATTGGGGGTAGACCGCAGCAGGAGCGAGAATATCGACCACATAAGGCACCGGATGGGTGCTGGGCCGGTGGGAATGACGGCAGTGATTCGGTTGCCGAGATGGGTAAGTTCGATTACCTCGTCTATGGAGAGCGCCATGTGTTTGTGCATCGTTACTCCTTTAATTCGCCTCCGTCAAGAAAATAGTAATATGTCATATAATTCTACCGGGAACGGCTATAGCCTGTTGGTGTGTTGCGAGGGTTCCCGCCACCACGATTGGATGTCCTTCGCGGCCTGGTATTCGCTCAGCCGCAACCTCCCCGATGCCGCCTGTGCGGTGTTGGCCACACGGACGGCAACCGGCGACTATTTCTCCTGGGTACAAGCCGCCCGCGTGGCGTTTCGCTACCACGCGGATCAGGGCGGGGATCGCAAAGCGTGGATGTCCAAGTTGGCTCTCCATCTGGGTCTGGTGAAATTGCCCCTGTTCGTCGTTGACCCGGACGTTCTTGCCGTCCGAGAACTCCCCCAGGAGGTAGCGACCTGGCAAGACTGTCAAGACCCCGCCTGCAAGGTCTGGCTGCTGAAAAACAGTATGGACAAACCTCAAAAGGTCGAATCCCGTCTGTGTTCTTCGGCCCAGGCCGACGATTTCTCGATATTCGCCAGCTACGAAGAACGCTGGGGTAAGTTTGTTACGCGCGCCTGCATAAATAGGGAAGACTATCCGTTCCGCAGGGTTGAAAGGTTTCAGGGTGAGGAAATGTCACTGAATGAACTCAGGATATTTGAGTTGTGGACCCGGATGGACCGCCTATTTACCGCTTTTGCGAGAGGTTAAACATGCCAAGATGGAATTATGATGACGACGAGCAGGAGAACGTGGACCGCTTTTTCGGTGACATGGAGGAGGAAGAAGAAGTCGAGCAGTACATTTCCGAGGAGGAGTACGAGGAGCTAGTCGCCAAGGCCAGTCACGCCCAGGAGGTCCAGTTGGAGTTGGTCGAGCAAGAAATGAACCAACGCCTCCTGGCCGACGCGGTGGCGTTTGCCAAGAAGTCCTGGCGGTGGTTTTTCCTTTCCCATAAGGCCCGCCTCAAGGAAGTCGCCCGTACTTACCGCTACTTCCAGAAGTTGACGGACTGCAAAGGTAAAAGGCAGGAGTAGCCCTCTATTATAACACAAGGAGGGTTTATGCCTTTTTACGACTTTGAGTGCCGCAAGTGTCATCTCGTGTTTGAGGAGATGTGCCCCTACGACGAGGCCGATAAATACCCCACTGTCTCCTGCCCAAAGTGTGGGTCGAAGAAGAAAAGTCGGGTGTTCACGTCCTGCAATATAAATGTGAAATTCACCAACCCGAAAGACAGCAGCAAATGGGACAACTTCAGTTATCGTGCGGGTTATAATATGGAGAAGGCGCAGAACGAGCGCCGTGCTGCCGAGGAAGCCTCCCGCATGGGCGGAAGCCCGTACAGCAATATAGATGACCTGAGCGGTGGCGATAAATTCGGTGAAGTGAAGTGATCGTGGATTTTACACGGCCACCCGGCGAGTGGCCCATTGACCTTGCGCACAATGCGTTCCTTTTCGGCAGCGTGCTGGCCCGGAAGCCGCACGACGTTTTGGAATTGGGGATCGGGCTGGGCTATGTCACCCGCGTGGTCCTGGCGGCGTTGAAATATAACGGGCGTGGCCGGTTGGTGTGCGTGGAGAACTGGAGCGGCTGGGGTGGGCGGGAGCATGAAGTTGCCGACCTCCTTCGCAAGCTGGGTGCCGAGATCGTGGTGGGGGATGAGCGGGTGTACGTCGAGGGCTGCCCGGATGACAGCTACGACCTGTTGATTTCCGACGCCGACCACGACAACAGCCACCTGTGGCTGGAAGGTTACCTGCGGATTACCCGGCACGACGGTTTTATGTTTTTCCACGACACCAACAATATATGGCCGGGCCTGCGTGCCATCGAGGATAGAATAAAGCACATGCCATATTTCCACTTCAAGGAAAGCACGAGGCCCGACGAGGAGTGTGAGCGTGGCTGGTTGTTCGTCGTGAACAAGAAATATTGAAAATTTCGATATTCCCCCTTGCACCGAAATATGTCGCCAATTATATTGCAGTAGACATTGGGGCATCCGAGTCAGAGGGCTACGCATGGAACAAACTCTGGAGAGGAATATGAACTACCTGGATAAAGTCGCTTCGCAATACGACCGGGAATCATTCTTGCGGCTCAACGAGGAGATGAGCTTTGCCGAGTACCTGGCCAAGTGCTATGAAAACCCCCGCATTTGCCGATCCGCGTACCAACGGCTGTACGACATGATTATGTCGGCGGGGTCATTCGAGTTCGAGAA
>Ga0126369_10000180_pt1 | contig 39174 bp, 56 predicted proteins | sample PanSoiMetaPlot_1_FD_109646 | JGI IMG/M metagenome (GOLD analysis project Ga0126369, IMG submission 109646) | Tropical forest soil microbial communities from Panama - MetaG Plot_1 | ecosystem: Environmental > Terrestrial > Soil > Tropical forest > Bulk soil | place: Panama | collected 2016-02-17
ATCGACGACGGCGCGCTCGCCGCTGGTACTGAGTCGGCCGCTATTTCCATCGACGACGGCGCGCTCGCCGCTGGTACTGAGTCGGCCGCTATTTCCATCGACGACGGCGCGCTCGCCGCTGACACGGGCGGCGGCAGCTCAAAATCCGGGATCGTGATCTTGACCGTCTGGATCTTCTCGACGCGAATGAGGTGCCGATACGCCGGCAGGCCGCGGAGATTGCGCTCGATCTTCTCCAGCTCCTTGCCGATCGGGATCGCCTCATTCGCCTCGAAACGGCGGACCTGCCTCGCGTTCAGGTGCGAGCGGTGCGCGAGTTCGTTGATCGAAAGTCCGCGCTGGTTTCGAAGTGCGGCGAGAGCCTCGCCGTAGGTTGCGTAAGGTGTGATCCACTTGTCCCCCGGCATCATCGGAACGCCCCCAGGATTTTAGCGGCTATTTTTTCGACGAGTTCCGCTCGCACTCTTGCAAGTGCCTCCTCGACGATGGCCGGGGTTTCAGTCGCGGCCCATTTGCCGATGCGGCCACCCTCGTTAATTTTCGACATGACCGTGTTTGTGGTGATGTCGCGGAACTCGCGGCAAAATTGCTCGTCGGTCTTTATGGTCCGGAGCGTCTGCTCGATGCGGGGCTCCAGCCGTTTCAGGGTTCGCACCGACGCCTCGTTCCAGAGCTGGGTGACGAGTTTCAGCGTAAGATCTTTGACCGCGCGCTCCACTGCGGTCGCGACGACAATCTCGCTAGGGACATTGAATTCAGGCATCTGGACACCTCCCTATAAAATCGGATTTTACGCGCCGATGATCCGCTGGCAACAAAATCCGACGGATGCGCCGCTCGGCGTGCGTTCGCGTTCGACGAATACAACGCACTGTGTATGCGGGCCGTGTTACAAAACGCCAATATCCTCGACGGGAGGATCCCCGAATGATGACTCCAGAAGAAAACGCAGACCCGACCCTGGCAAGGATGCGCGCCACAAATCAGCGGCTCGCCCAACTCCTCGCGGACCCGCACGTCGGCGACTCGGCGTGGCACCGGGATGTATTCCGCATGATCGCCCGCATGGCGGTGATGGTCGGATTTGATCGCGAGCTGATGAAGGGTGCGACTGACGGTGCGACGGAAAAGGACTAGGGCTGGCCGGCCATGTTCTCGGCGATGATCCGGGCAAGGAATGCCTCGACGAGATCCGGCCGATCGTAGGCGCGCCGGCCGCATCGACCGCACTCGATGATATGGCCCAAGTCCTTCCCTGCCGTTCCCGCGATGAACATCTCTTGACCGCAGCACATCATGGGCGCTCCTCGGGTGGCGGCTGGCTCGCGCCGTCGCATTTGTGTCTCTGCGCGGCGAGGACGAGCGCGCTTAGCACGGTGCCCGGCGGCCAGCCGACGCGATGGCGGCCGCCCATGGCCGCGCCGCAACTCACGCAGGATAGTGCGATGGCATTCTCGCCGCCTGGCGTCTCGATGATCTCGAGACGCACCTCGCCGAGCTGCTGAAATTCGTTGACGTCCATAGAACCTCCCTTTCCGCTTGCGACCCCGTCCCTCTGGGTGTATGCCGAATGTGTCCTTTCCGTCAAACACCCGGTACGAAAAAGGGCCCCGAGGTTGCGACGCCTCGGGGCCCTTGATTTTTCGACGGTGGGTTACTGTGGCGTGCAGGCCGGCGGCAGGATCCCTTGCCAGAGGATCTGGCAATTGGCGCTGTCGAGCGCGGCCACGCAGCTGTCGACGAGCTGCTGAGCGAGTTCCGGCGTCACGGAATGCTGGGCGCACTCGGTGCCGGTGCAGCACGCGGAGACGCGCTGCGCGGTGCAGATAGGCACCTGCGAGCCGAGGATAAAACCGCACTCGACCTCGCGGTTGCAGAGGGCCTCGCCGAGCGCGGTGCAGGCATCGCCGCGCGTCGCGTCGAGAGAGATCACGTGGCCGCCGTCGGAGCTGCCGCATGCGGCGAGTGCGACTAGCAAAATCAGAGAGAGTTTCATGGCCGTCCTAATCGGTCGGGGGCTGCGGGACTTGAGTGACCTTGCGCGGCCGGCCGCCGAGCTTGCCGTTTTGACGGCTGGCCGCTCGCTTGGCGTCGCTCGTCGAGCGGCCACCCTTCCGGCCGCCAGCGGCGCCGAGGAGCGTCGAGCACGAGGGCGCTAGCGGGCGGCCCCCCTGTGCGGCGGAAAATACAGCACGTCCAACCGTCGCGACCATGGAAGGCTTTGACGCGACGAAGGTCGGCGACAAGCAGATGGTCGCGAGCGTGCTCGCGATGACGAACCGGCTGAACGATGGCAACGTGCACTTCATGCCGGTGCACTGGGCCTGCGCGACCGGCGAGGAATAGCCTTGCTGGCGCTCCGGCGCGTGCTATAGCCCTGCGTCCGCCGATCGTCCCGGGCCCTACACGCACATTCGGTCTTATCCACCGAGCCATTCGCGGCCCTGGCACTCCGGCGGAGCCCTGCCTAGTTCCGCTTCTCAAGATCGAACATGCGCTCGACGATTTTTGCGGCGTCGGGGTCGACGCCACGGATCTCGGCCAGCACTTCGCTCGACGGCGCGACCGGCTGAATCGGCTCGCCGAGCGCGGCGACGCAGGGAACGCAGATCGGGCGCGCGCCGACCGTCTCGGCATGGCGTCGGCTCGCCGGGCTCACCCAGACGAGAGCGCCGCATGCCTGGCATTTCGCCGTCGACGATGCCACGTGCGGCTGGCCGTCGAGGACGCGCGAGCACACGAGGACCGGCGGCCGCTCTTTCATTCGCGCTCTTATATCATGAGCACCGATCGCCGCACAGTCGGCGCCCGCGCAGCACGCGGGTCTTGTCCTTTCGTCGTCGTCACACTCAGTGTAACACCCTAGCGACGCGACTTGCGCCGGGGGGCATCGGTGGGGGTCTGTAGCGCCGCCGCCAGCTCGAGAGCGCGCGCCGTGTCCCCGGATCGGATCGCCGCCTGGAGCTCGTCTAGGGGCGACGTACCCACGATGGGTACGTGATCCGTCAATCTGGCGCGATCTAGGGGTATGACATTCGCATCGTCCTCGACGGCAACCGGTGAATTCGGCCGATCTTGCGTACCCTGAAAATCGGCTTCAAGAACCGGTCCCTGCGATTGTTTCTGCCAACGATTCAAGGTGTTTGGGAACCGCGTACCCACCGGCGTACCCAGCCCCGGATTGTCCGCGTCGCTGAGCTCGAAACGAAGTTTGGCCACCTCGCGGCAGTATCCTGCCCACTGAGTGCGTAGATACCCGGATGCGACGTCGCGCGGCTCAGGGTGGATGATGCGCTCGATCACCGGCTCGATCGCACCCGACTCGACGATGAGCTCGGTTTTCCACCAGCTGCGAAAGTCGTGCCCGCCTCGGTTGCGATACATGCCGGCGCGGATGCGGAGGCCGAGCTTCGCAAGATCCTGGAGAAAGAACTCCTGCGCATGGCGCACGTTGCATGGCGTCCCGTTCCTCGTCGGAACGATGAGATCGTCGGGCCTCGGCGCGCGCCCGTATGTCTGCGCCCAGCCGCTCGACCACCAGGAGTCGAGGATGATCGCCAGCGTCGCATGCACTGGAAAGGAGTACGTGCGCTTGGTTTTTGTCTCCCACTCTCGCGCCAGCGTCGAGGAAAAACCCGTCGTCGCGCGCAGGCGCCCCAGCGGCTGCCAGGGCTTGCCGGCGCGCTCGTAGTCGCGCCAGCGTCTCGGCGCGGCGTCGGCGTGGCGCGCGCCCGAGAGTGCCTTGATGGCATACATCACCCGTCGGTCGGGCTGGATCCGCGGATCACAGATGAGCCGGCGCACCTCGTCGGTCGTGTACGTCGCGAGGTCGCGCCAGTCCTTATCCTTGTCGCCCTTTGGCGGCAGCGTGTTGCGCGGCAGGTCGGCCCATGGGCGCTCGCCGTCGGCGAGGACGCCGCGTTTCAGCGCCATGGCTTTGAGAAAAATGCGGAAGGTCCCATAGATGTTCCAAATGTAGTTTGGTGCGCGGCCGGCGAGCTTGAGCGCGGTGATGAGCTCGACGACGGTGTTCGACGTGAGATCGGCCATGAGCATGTCGCCGATCAGCATGCCGCCGCCGGTCCTCGTTGCGTAGATGAGGTTCATGCGCGTGCGCTCGTTGTTCACGTCGCCGAGGTGCCCGGCGCGCTGGAGCTCGAAACGCCCGTCCAGCCAGCGATCGCCGCATTTCCTGACGGTGAGCGGGCCGTCGACGTTGGCGGTGCGCCGCTTGGCGGCAAGTTTTTCCCACTGGACCGCGTAGCGCTTTGCAAGTGTCTCCTGGCCGTCACCCTCGTAAAAGTCGGTCTTGAGGTTCTGGCGCTTGCCGTTCTCGTCGCGGATTTTCATCCAGAACCGTCGAGGCGGACGCGATCCGCGCAGGAATACCGAGGCCATCTCTAGACCCTCCTTCCGTGCCGGCGTACGTATGCCTCGAGAACGAGGCGCGCGAACGTCGAGACGCCAACGTCGGTCTCCTCGGCGAGCCGGAGGATCGCGGCGGCATCATCGGCGCCGAGGCGCAGGCCGATGAATCGGGATTCTTTGGGAGGGCGCGGCGCCGGACGGGTGGCGCGCGGCGGTGATTTTAGTTTCATGTTTAACAGCTTAGCGTTTTTTGGCGAGCTTCGCGGCAAAATCCTCGTCGGCCAGCTCCTCTGGTGACTTTCTCGATCCGCGCCGAGGGGCATCGCGCCGGCCATGCTCGAGAAGATCGGCCAGATCGCTTTTCTTGAGGCGCACGATGCGATCGTCGCCGTAGCGTGCTAGGCGGCCCGCTTTGATCCACTTTCTCACCGTGGCTCGAGACACACCGGCGAACGCGGCCGCCTGGGCGACCGTCATGAACTCGTCGGGCCCGGCGCCGGCAGCGGCCTCGCTATCGGCGAGGCAATCGAGGAGCGCGGCGCCGAGCTCACCCAAGGCATCGCGGAGACGTTCGCGCGGCGTGCCTCTATTCCTCGTCGACGAATTCATCGGGGTTGATCACCGTGAGATCCCAGACGTCATGTTCCTGGTAGACGTTGCCCCAGCTCATCATCCACACGACGCCGATCCATTCGCCGCGCACCTCGACGACGACGCCGACATCATCGCTTTGCCCGAGCGACACGTACGTGCCCCGCTCCATTTTTGCCCCTCGTGCTCACCCGTCGACGGTCGCGATAGCCGCACCATCGGCAGACGCGCCCGTCGCCGTCGAGCGCTTCGATCATCGCCGTCAAGCGCCCGCAATCTATGCAGCGCATCTCGGCGGCGCGCCGCCGAACGCCGTCGCCGATGCGGCGCTTCCATTCGGGATTCAACATCATCTCCGACGCGCCGGTTGCCCGCGCAGCCAATCAAGGAATGCGGTCTCACAGGAGCGACAGAGATCAATCTCCGGATCCGCTGGTGACGCCATTGACATTTCATGATCACCGTCGCCGTCGAGATGAAGGACCCTAAGAAGCGTTCGGCGGATGCAGGCGATGTCCGCGCCGCAATGGTCGCAAGAACGCAGAATCTTGGTTGTCATTTGCAGTTCTCCCTTAATATGAGATGTCGTCGTCGGGCGGCGACGGCGCGCGCTCGTCGAGGATGCGATCGATGGCCGCGCAGGTCTCGAATGCTAGGCGCGCAGCGGTCTCGGCGATGTCGGCGATCACCGTCGCGCTCGGCGGATGATCGCCGTCGACGGCGCGCGCCATTGTGGCGCGCACATACTGGCCGGCGAGATACACCATCGGCGTTACGAAATCGGCATCGACGGTGCGGCTCACGACGGCACCCTCTGGTAGAAAGCCCGATGAATCCCGAGGTGAATCAGGGCATCGACGTCGGCGAGCGCCAGTTTCGGCCGCTCGGAGCTTTGCACCGACGCGAGGGGCATCGAGCCCTCTCGGCCAATCCACATCGTGACATCGCCAAACGCATTGTCCGAGAAAAAGCCATAGCCGTCGGCCTCGAGGCGCGCCGCCATGTCCTCGACGTCGAGCGGGCGATACACCTCGACGATCCGCGTAATGCCCGTGTCATGTTCCCTATGCATGAATCTGACCATGCTCCTCCTCCTTCCCAGTTTCCTCGCCGTCGCCGAGCGCGCCGCGGTCGTGCACGTCGAGCCGCCAGCGACCCTTGTCCTCGAGACCTCCAGCGGCGCCGATGGCGCGCTTTAGCTCGTCCTCGAGCTTCTTTAGCCCGCGGGGTGGCGCCACTGGCCGGATGGCGTCGCGGATGGCGGTCTGCGAGGTTCGAAACTCGCAGGCGGCGTCGGCGAGCTTTTTCGCTTCCTCGACACCGCGGCCGGCGAAATACGCCGAGATCACCCGGTGGGCGATCTTGCCGTCGACGATCGTGTAGCCGACGCGCCGGAGCCCATACTCCTTGCCGCCGCCGAGGTCGATGGCGCGCTCCCTGGCGCGCTCGTCGACGGCTGCGCGGATGCTCTTCAAAACGTCCTCGGCGCGGAATAGGCGCTCGGCGACGATGGCCAGATCCTCGTCGCGGATGCCGCCGAGGAGGCCGACCGAGTCCGGCGCGATCGCCAGCTGGCGGACCATCGTCACTTTCGCCGGGCAGCCCCACCTGGCCGGGCAATGCCCGCACCAGGGGCCCTCGTGGAGCTCCGGCAATTGCCCGGCGGCCACTGCGGCGCGCGCCTCGCGCGCTCTGGTATCGGCGCGCCTGAGTCTGGCGAGGATGCCGTCAAAGTCAAACTCTCGGAGCCATGCCGTGTCGACGTAACCGCTACCGTCGGCGCGTCGGATAAGGAGGCGCACCCTGGCGCGGCGCCGGCCGTAGCAGCGGGCGGCGGCGACCGCGAGGCCGCCGAGCTGGAGATGATCCTTGGCGCGGACGTGGCGGCTGTAGCCGGTTTTCAGATCGTCGACGGCGACGGCGTCGAGGCCGAGGATCGCGGCGAAGTCCGCGGCGCCGACGATGTCATCCGCGCCGGCGCCATGGGCATCGTATTCGCGGTGAATGTCATTTCCGAGCCATTTGCACTCTTCAGTCTCGAGATTCAGCGCGAACGCGACCTCGGCGGCATAGGAGGCCGGGTCCGACGGCAGGCCGGCGAGGTCGAACTCGGCGAGATCCTCACGCATGTCCTCGGGCGCCAGCGCCAGCGCATAATCCGCACCCTTTTCCAGCGCCAAGCGCACGTAAGCGTGAAACGCGGTACCGCGTTCGCTGGCGTCGGTGGTCTTCTCGATCCCGGGCAGCGCCGCCGACCCCGGGCATTTCTCGACGCGAGCCGCCGAGGAGAACGTGAAGGACCTCATGACGCATCCTCGGCCAGCACGGCGGCCACGCGATCCGGCGTCCAATCATTCCAATAACGCACGACCTCGAGCCAGTCGCCGTCGCACTGGGCGCGCACCTGATTCATGCCGAGCGCGGTCATGACCTCGATGAGCGCCACAGCCCACGGTTCACCCTCGGCGAGCTGCGCCACGCGGACGTGTCCATCCTCGAAAAGCGAGACCACGAGGCCGAGCGTTCCCGGCATCGGGCAGAGAAGCGGCCGGGTGGCGCGCACGACGCAGTATGGCGGGAACCGCCGAACCAGGTGTTTGATCTTGGGCGGCCGGGAGCGGAGCCAATCCTCGATGCTAAGCTCGTTATCGCTCTCGTCGATGGTGCCGCGCTTGTGATTGATAACGCTCATGGCTTCCTCCTCGCGATGCGCAGAAACGCGAGCGCCGTCGCCAGGTTGATCTCGCCTTTCGAATAGGCGGCGAGGATGGCGGCCTCGTCGTCTATGGGCGGCACCGGCGGCTCCGTCTTCGGTGCTGGCGCGGCCGTCGGCGTCGGCGTCGGCGGGTGATGGCCATTCACGCCATTCTTTGGATGAAGGGTGCGCCCCCAGCGATTCGACTCGCGATTGAGCATCCCCGCATCGCCAGGAAGGAGGCCATCCGTGATGTAATTGCGAATGGCGAACCAGACCGCCGGCGGCGATCGGTCGATGCCGTGGCGCCTTAGTTCGGCGGCGAACGCGGCCAGCGTCCAGTCGGGTTTTGTCTGCCAGAGCGCGATCACCTGCTTCCGCTCGTCCTTGGTCCACGCATGGCGCATGGCTCACCTCCGCTTGCTTTTCTCCTTGGCGACCTCGTATTGCTCGCACGCGTAGTCGTAATCGGACATCTCCTCGCCAGGCGCGACCTCGCGCGGGAGCATCTCGATGGCGGCGCGCTCCTTCGCGTAATTCGCCGGATCTTGCGTCAGGCGCATGACGATGCGATCGACCTCGCGCTCGTCGAAAGTAACGGCGCCCCCCTCGGGTGACATGCGATGAGGGTCCGAGGGGGGCGCCTGGGTGGGCTTGTCCGTCGGCGCGAGGGTGCACGCCGGGTGATGCTTGGGCGGCGCCATGCCGCAATTCGGGCAAAGCTCGACGGTCTTGATCGGCGGCCGCTGGCCCTGCGGCGCCTGGGGCGCGAGCTTGGCCTCAAGGGCGGCGGCCCACGTCGTGCCGCCGTCGCGGATGGCGGTCCAGATGCCGCGGAGCTCCTGCAGCTCGTCGGCGGTAATCTGCCCGAGCGGCCGGCCGCCGATGTACTGGCGCAGATCGGCGACCGAGACGCCGACCTTGGCGAATCCGTCGGCGATGCGCTTCCTCGCCTCGTCGGGATCCCTGGCGTCGCGATTCTTCAGCACCTCGGCGACGAGATCCATGCATTCGTCGATGATGTCGGCGGGGATAATGCGGAGGCCGAGCTGGCGATTCACCTTGGAGAGGATCGCCGCCTCCTTGTTCGCCAGTTCGTCTTCGGTGGCGGCGACGAGATAGACGGTGCGCCCCTGGGAATTCTGGCGCTCGCCGAGGACGCGCCGGCCGCTGGCGTTCGCGCGCTCGACGGTCTTCTCGACGACGATCACGCGATTCCAGGTGACATTCGATTCAAGATCCATGACCGAGACGTGGATCTTGCGGATGCGTTCGTCCTCGAAGACGATCGACGCATCGGGGTAGATATTCCCCATTTCGCGGATGGCGGCCTCGACGAAGCGGATGCTCGGTCCCTCGACGGCGCTCCCGCCCATGGGTTTCGAGTAGCGCGCCGCCTCGGCGAACCCCGGCCGCGAGCACACGCGAATGATGCGCGCGCGTACCGAGTCCCAGTCTCGCGGCCTTTTCAGGGCCAGGAAATAGCGCCCCTCGACTTGCGCGCGCGCCGATACCGCCGCCGCCAATGCCTCCGGCGATGCGGTCTCCGCCAATGCGGCCGCGCCGCGCACCACCATCGCGGTTTCATCCCGATCCATCACCCACACCTCCCGCTAGAGCAGCAGCCACACGATGCGCATGAGGACCGCGCCGACGGCGACGCCGATCGCGAAGCTCGGCCACGGGCCCGGGCCTCGCCGTCGCCTACGAACAGGCAACGCGATGATCGGTGGCAGGCGGCGCGGTCGCATTCGCGACATGCCGCCAAGGATTGCTGTCAAATTTTGTGGGCGTCAAGCGTTAAAATGAAATTTGATCCGGATCCCGACGGCAATTAACGGCGCATTCGCTGCACGCGCTCGGCGAGCTGCACGATCCATTCACAGTACCTATCGAAGTTTTCCGGATCCTCAGCCTCGATCAGTGCGAGGTGCCTGACCGCCTTATGAAACGCGCTGGTCTTGTCACCGCGACGGTCTTTGGCGCCTCCGACCCTTTCTCTCCGGCTCAGCATGCTCCCTATCGTTGCGCGTCCCTAGCTCGATGTCACGTGAGATCTCGATGCCCTGCTGTCGCGCATTCATCAGGTTGGTGGCAGCGCGCTCGAGCATGTCAGCCATGCGATCAAATAGCGGCGGCGACAGCTCGCCGACGATCTCCAGATGCTGAACAACGCGCGCCAGCCTCGGGGTCGCATCAGCCTTGGGCATCGGGATGCCGGTCATGCGAGCCAGGCCGACGGCCACCGACGAGTTACGGATCGGCTCGAGCCCGCGCCGCCGCCGGGCCTCGGCGATCATGAGAAACGCACTTATTGCGCCCCCGGTTACGTTTAATTCTCTCGCCGCCGATCGCATTGATTTTTTATTCGCTAGGAACCAATCGCGAAGTGCAGACTTCCAGGCTTCAAACAGGATTTCTTCATTGCCGCCGTCGGGCATCGCGTCGCCAATATCGCAAGCGCTTAAGGACCGAGCAACTAATTTTGTCCTAGTTTCCGCCGATTTGCTGATGAACGGAACGGCCGGAGACTTGACACGGTTGTCAAATTTCAGTTGATACGACAGCATGACCCGATCTCAGCTGGCGCTCGCCATCCGTAGCCACGCAGCGGCCGCCGGCTACACGACGCGCACCCTTGCCGTCGCGCTCGGCGTCACCCCGCAATGCGTGTGGTCATGGTTTACCGGTCACTCGTTTCCGACGATCGATAAGCTCATCGAGCTCTGCGCCGTGTGCGGGGTGACCCTCGCCGATTTTTTCGAACCGCAGGACTATAGCCGGATGGTGCTGCGATGAAGGTCCCGTCGCCGACGCCATGCGAGCTTTGCGGGGCGCGTCGCTTCTATCGTCGGCCGCCGCCGCGCTGCCGGCGCTGCTACCACGCGATTCGCCGCGCGCTCCTCGCCGAGCGGCGGCGCGCTGAGCTCGTCGGCGCGCTCATCGGCCAGGCGGCGCTCGAACTGGAGACCAGGCCATGACTTGGGAGCTGCGCGCGTCCGATTGCCTCGACGCCGTGTCCGGGCTTGCGTCGCTCGCCGATGCGTCGGTGGATTCGATCCTGACGGATCCACCCTATTCGGCGGATCTCTATACGCGCACCGCGACGAACAAGGGCCGAGAGGGATTCACGCAGGGGGAAAAGGCGCGGATGATCATAGCGTTCACACTGGCGAGCGGGCGCATCGGGGCGGTCGACGACATCATCGAGCCATGCGCCGCCGAGTTCATGCGCATCTGCCGGCGGTGGATGCTCGTCTTCTCGGACATCGAGATCGCGCCGCGATGGCGCGCCGCACTTGGCGATTGGTATCTGCGCACTGGCGTTTGGGTTAAGACCGATCCCATGCCGCAAATCACCGGCGACCGGCCGGCGCAGGGATTCGAGGCCTGCACCATCGCGCATCGCCCGGGAAAGAAGCGATGGAACGGCGGCGGCCGCGCGGCTGTCTGGACGCATGGAACCGGCAAGGGTGCCGCGCGGCCGAATCACCCTTGCCCTAAGCCGCTCTCGCTCATGACCGCACTCGTCGAGGATTTCACCGATCGCGGCGAGCTCATCTGCGACCCGTTCGCCGGCTCAGGCACGACCGGCGTTGCCGCCATCCGCGGCGGCCGGCGCTTCATTGGCTGGGAGAGAGATGCGCAATATGCCGAGACCGCGCGCCGCCGCCTGGCCGACGCCCGCGAGCAACTGTCTCTCTTTGCCGCCGCATCCGATTCGTAGGAGTCGCTATGTCGCCAGCGATCAAAGCCATTGCCCGTCATTCTTGGCAGCGCGCCTCCGACCCGTGGCACGCGGTCTGCGCCTCCTGCGGGCTCGAGCGGCGCGGGCGCGGACGGGCGGCGCGCCATGGGACGCGGCGCATCTGGATCGAGGAGTACAGCCGCGACGGGGCGACATGGACCGAGGCCAGGGTGCCGGCGCCATGCACGGGGGCGAGATGACATGGCTCTGCGTGCCCTGTCTCTCTTCTCCGGCGTCGGCGGGCTCGACCTCGCCATGCGACGAGTGGGCATGCGCACCGTGTGTTACGTCGAACGGGAAGCTTACGCCGCGTCCGTCCTCGTGGCCCGGATGGCGGATGCGTCCCTGGATCCGGCTCCTGTCTGGGATGACGCTTGCACCTTCGACGGCGAGCCATGGCGTGGCCGAGTGGATTGCGTCTTTGGCGGATTCCCCTGTCAGGACATCTCCCTCGCAGGGCGAGGCGGTGGGCTCGACGGCGAGCGGTCGGGTCTATGGCGCGAGTATGCCCGCATCGTCGAAGCCGTTCGCCCTGAGATTATATTCATCGAGAATGTGCCCGCACTGGTTAAGCGCGGGCTCGATCGAGTTCTGTACGATCTGCATGTCCTCGGGTTCGATGCGGAGTGGGATCTGTTCTCTGCCGCCGACGTCGGCGCCACGCACCGCCGGAAACGACTCTTCGTTCTGGCCTACTCCGATCGCGGCCTCCGCTGGCTACAATCAAGGTGGATCGGCGGGGAGGGTGGGGCCGAAGCGATACAGCCTGCACGCGATCGAGAAGCTGTGGCCCACGCCCATAGCACGCGAGGGCAACCGCCCGCGAGAGGGCGGTCCTTCGCTCGGTTATCTGGTGACGAGGATGTGGCCGACGCCGACGGCAGACGACGCCAAGCAGAGCGGAGCGGCTGGCTACTCGACGGCGAGCGGCAGGCACGCGGGTACCACCCTGACGGATGCTACGTGCCGTTCCCCCCTGCACGAGACGATGGCAACGGGTGGCGAGCCTACCTCGACCGGTGGCCGGGTCTTGAACCCTCGCTTCGTCGAGGCGCTCATGGGCTTGCCCATCGGATGGACCGACTGCGCGTCCTCGGAAACGCCGTCGTACCTGCGCAGGCCGAGCATGCATTCCGCAAGCTCGCCAAGCGGTGCGGGTGAGTGATGGCGCGCCGCCACCAAGAGCCGCCGCATGCGCTCGTCGACGCCGAGCACTCGGTCATCGGCTGCGTGCTCCTTCGAAACGAGGTCGTGGCGCGCGTGCACCTCGACCCGTCGGACTTCGTGCACCCGATCCTCGGGCGCATTTGGGCGGCCATCCTCGAGCTTGACCGCGCCAAGCAGGGCATCGACCCCATCACCATCTGCAACCGGCTAAATGGCCTCGCGGATAAGGCGACGATGGTGCTCCTCGACTGCCAGAGCGCCGTACCGACGTCGGATAACGTGGAGTTCTACGCGGAGATCGTGGCGACTGCGGCGCTCGAGCGAAAGCTCCGAGAGAACCTCGCCGACGTGTCCTCGGACCCGACGCTCGGGGCACCGGAGATTCTCGAGCGCGCGCAGCGCGTGATCGATGCACTCACGCCGCCAGCCATCGGGCCGGCAATCGCGCACGCGCGAACGGCCGAGGATCATGTCGACGCGATCCTGGCGCGCGCCTCGGAGCCTTGGGTGTGCCTCGGCATCGGCGGCCAGGAGATCGCGCGCCTGCGCCTCGGATCATTCGCCGTCGTCCTCGGCGGCACCGGCGCCGGCAAGTCGAGCCTCGTCGGCTCGCTCCTCGCCGAGCATGCGCAGCTCCACGGGCCGGCGATGTATCTCAGTCTCGAGCTTGGCGCCGACGAGATGATCGCGCGGCTTATCGGTATGACCGTCGGCGCATCTTGGGAGGATGTGCTCTGCGGCCGAGTGCCGCGCGATCGGATGGTGGCGTCGGTCCCCTTGCGCCTCGACGTCCGCGATCGCGACGTCGATGATGTGGCGATTTGCCAGCTCGCGCCGCTCGTCGAGAAAGCCCGCGCCGAGTTCCCCGGCGAGCCGATCCTCGCCGCCGTGGATTATATCCAGCTCGCCGCCGTGGCTGGCCCTGATCTGCGAACGCAGATCGCCGCCGTCGTCGAGACCATGCGCGCCGTCGCGCGGCAACTGCGCATCGTTCTCATCGGCGTCTCGCAGACGAGTCGCGCGGCGGCGACCGGGCTCCGCCACGGTGATCTCGTCGGCGCCGACACCATGGCGCTCGGCGCGGAGTCGTCGGCCATCGAGCGCTGCGCCTATCTGACGCTCGCCATCGGTGCGCATGGCGACGCCCGCGAGGATGGTTCGGCGCCGGTCGAACTCCACATCGGCAAGGCGCGCATGGGCGGCGGCGACCGTCTCTTGCCGATGGAGTATCACGGCAAGTCGGGCCTCTGGCGCGTCGCTGGCCCCAGCCGCTCAGCATCCGATGTGCGCGCCGAGCACTCGGCGCATCGATCCGAGCAACGCGCGCAAGCGGATAGAGATGCGCTCGTCGCTGCCGCCGCCCGCGCAACGGCGCCCCTGTCTCGCGAGCAACTCCGAGCGTCGACGGGGATCAGCCGTCCGCATGCAACTGTCGCCTTTGCCGCGCTCCTCGCCGATGGCGCGCTCGTGGAGTGCGAACGTGCGCACCGATCGGGTGCGCGTCTCCTGTGGACACCTGAGCGCGCCAGGGAGCGCGCGATGCGGTTTACGCCGGATCGCATTGGCAACAAGGAGGATGACTGATGCGTTGCGTTGAAGTGCCGCCCAGTGACGCCCAGTGCCGCCCCGGGCGTCACTACCCAGTCTCCACGACTGCCGCCCGCTGCTCTTTAAGAGCGGGCGGGAGTCAGTGGGTAGTGCTTCGGGCGGCTGTTTCAAACGACAGCCGCCCGGGCGGCACTTCGATGCGGGTGGATGCGGTTCATGGGAACTGAAGACTTTGGGGGCCCGCGTTCGCTCATGCGTGCGGCCGCATTGTACGGGTGGCAACTGCGGCCCACTGCGGCCGGGTTCGCCATGGATCCGGCCGAGCGCGCCGATGCAGCCGCGTCCCCGGCCATCCAGATGCCCGAGGAGCTGACGGCGGCGATGGATGCGCACGCGACGCGCATCAGGGAGCTCCTCGTCGACGATGTGCGTTTTGAGATCGCCAGCATGATCGCCGGCGTCATCCGCGGGCGCACCGACTTGCCACCCATCGAGCCGACGGACCGCGTGCGTGCACTCAGGGGCAATCTGGATACTGAGGCTGCAGCGTACGATGCGGGCGCCAAGACGCTCTCGGAGCTGCGCGCCGCCATCCGCGCGCTTGAGCAAGCCCTGAATCTTGAGACCGCCGTGGCGCGGCGCCAGCGACGGACGGGCAAGTAACACGGGAGGAGGGTTGGTGATGGGCAACGAACCATTTCGCGAATGTCCGCGATTCGACGCCTGCAGTTGCAACGTGTGCCCGCTGGATCCGCTGGCGCATCTGCGCGACGCGCTCGGCGGCGAGGAGGAATGTCGCGCGACGCGCTCGACGAGAGAGACGATCGCGGCGAGACATCTCGGCGTGCTGCCATCTGGCGGCCGCCTACCGCATGAGATCGCACGGGACAAACGCCGCGCCTCATGGGCAGCGCTGCCAGAAGACCATCCCACCAAGGTTGCGCTGCAGATCGGGCGCCGCTCGTTCCGCAAACGCGATTTGCCCACGCCCAAAAAGGACGGGACCCAATCAGCCGAGCCCGATGGCCAGATCGTCGGTCGGGATAAAAATGCGTGAGAACCCTGTTACTGTAACGACGCTTACAACCGAGCCGCTCCTGCGGTTTTTCGTGCCGGGCACGCCGCGCGCGCAGGGATCGAATCATGTCGCGGGCGCGACCAAACAGGGCCGCTTGTTTGTGCGCGTCACCGACGGTGCCGAGCTCACGAGCTGGCGCAAGTCGGTCGCCACTGTCGCGCGCGCCGCCATGCTCGACGCCCGCGTGCGCCTCGTCGAGGGCGCGCCGATCTTCGGGGTGCTCACGTTCACGCGCCTGCGCCCGCGCGCGCACCTGAACGCGGCCGGCGATATCAAACCCAAGCACGCCGCCAGTCTGCCAATCACCAAACCCGATTACGATAAGCTGGCGCGCGCCGTGTCCGATGCATTGACCGGCGTTTTCTATCGCGACGACGCCCAATGCACGACGATGCTCATTCGCAAGCGATTTGCTCAATGCCAGGGCGCGCTCGTCGAGCTTTGGTTCGATCACTCGGATCCCGATTTTGCCGTCGAGGATAACCGATGATTCGCGCACCGTTCCCCTATTTCGGCGGCAAGTCGTCGATCATCGATATCGTCTGGCAACGTCTTGGCCGTCCAAAGCAATACATTGAACCTTTCTGCGGATCGGCGGCCATCCTTCTCGGCGCGGCGGCGCCAGCATCACTTGAGGTCGTAAACGACATTAATGGATTCATCGCCAATTTTTGGCGCGCCACGAAATATCAGCCGGGGGATGTTGCCAGATGGGCAGATTATCCGGTGAGCCATATCGATATCGGCGCGCGACACCGCTGGCTCATGGAGCAACGTGCGCGCATCGGCGACGCGCTCCTTGAGCCGGAATGGCCTGGCGATGCCAAGATCGCAGGATGGTGGTTATGGGGGCAATGTTGCTGGATTGGATCTGGCTGGTGTGAGTGGCTCGGCAAGATTCCACACGTGAGCGACGCAGGCAGGGGCATTCAGGCCATCGGCAAGATCCCATACGTGAGCAGCGCAGGCATGGGCATTCATGCCATCGGCCAGATCCCACACGTGGGCGACGCAGGCATGGGCATTCATGCCATCGGCAAGATTCCACACGTGAGCGACGCAGGCAGGGGCATTCAGGCCATCGGCAAGATTCCACACGTGAGCGGCCCAAGCATGGGCGCTATGCTGACATCCGCTGGCCGCGTGGCATGGTATCAACTGCATCGCATCGCCGACCGTCTCGAGCGCGTGCGAATTCTCCACGGCGACTGGCAGCGCTGCCTAAATTCTCATTATGGCGCCACCAATACTGCTGTCTTTTTCGATCCGCCATATGCTGGGAATGAGGAGATATATCGCACGGATCCCGTCGCGCCAATCGTCGAATCATGGGCGAAAGAGAACGCATGCATGCGCATCGCCCTATGCGGCCTCGTCGGCGATTACGACTTGCCAGGCTGGGAGATCGTACGATGGTCGCGCGACCGACATACTTACGGGAGCAACAAAACGACGCGTATGGAGGCGATATGGTTCTCCCCTGCGTGCGCGCCGCCTATGCAGGGTGACCTTTTTTCGATCGTGAGGGAATGCAATGCGCAAGATGATTGAACACGGTCAATACGCGGCGCCCTGGCGCGACCGCGAAGGAGGCGAGGAATACAATCCTGTCTCGGTGCGCTCCGGCCGCCAAGTCGCCCAATCGCGTGCCGAGCGCGATTACGCCGAGTCCATCGACGCCATTCCCACCGACGAGCATCCGGCCGGCGGCCTATGGGATCACGCGCAAGAACCGCGCGCGCTCGCCGCTGCGAGTCCGCGCCCGGTCCATCCATCACAAGTGCCGGCGCCGCGCTACGATGAGAAACCGATGCGCCGATTCGTCGAACGCCATGCTTCGGAGCTCCCGCTCGGCGACCTCGACATCTTCATGTGGTTTTGGCACGAGCGCCGCTCGTATTCGGACATCGCCAGACAGACAGGCAGCGATCGCGAGATGATCAGGCAGCGCGTCAAGCGATTGCGCCATCGGCTCAACGAGCGTTGGCCGCCGTCGCATTGCCCCAAAACCCGTGGGTCAAATCTCTAGGGTATGAGCCTCGACATCGAAACCATGATCGGCTGGCCGAGAATGCAATCCGCGATCGAGGCTGTAAAGGCAGCGCAGACGCAAGTCGACGCCGACCGCGCCGCCGCCGAGGATGCGCAGGCGACGCTGGCCGCCAAGAATGCCGCGCTTACCTCGAGCACCGACGCGCTCACGCGAGCGCAGGCGGAACTCGTCGCCGCGATGGATGCGCTCACCCGAGAGATGTGCGCCGCCGCGCAGGCGCAGAGTGCCGTCGAGCTTCCGACACCTGGCCCGTCGACGGAGAAACCCCAGGCGACCGCCACGACCGGTGTCATCTAGGTGCAATATCTTTCGCCCATGTAGGTGCATCTGGGCTGCAAAGATGCATGCACGATTTTGTCGTTCGGCCGCCATGTACGCGGAGGTGTGCCCCCGGTTTTGAAAAAGGCGCCGCGACCTACCGGGCTTCTCGCGGAATTTGGCGCCAATCCGAACCAAAATCAGCCATTTCGCTCTGTTTTCGCTTGATTTGCCCGGATTTCCGCGAGTCCAGCGACGTTTTCACCTACATTCATGCCTGCATTGCCGCAGCACCTACATCGGGACCGCCATGTTGGACCCCACGCAGATCACCGTTGACAAATTCGGTTGCTGGCGCTTCACCGGCCGTCTGAACAGCCGTGGATACGCGCCCCACAAGCGGATCTATGAATCCCAGCGCGGCGCCTTGCCGCCGGGTGTCCAGCTCGATCATCTGTGCCGCCGCCGCACCTGCGTGAACCCCAGGCACCTAGAACCCGTCTCCCGCTCGGCGAATCTCGAGCGGCGAAACGCCTGGCACCGCCGCTTCATTGCCGCATGCCCCGAGGGGCATCGATTGACGCCGGAGACGACGCTAAGAACCCCGGAGGGTGGCGTGGTTTGCACCATCTGCCCGCTGGATGGCCCCGATGGCCAGTAACAACAGCCTCGACGTCAAGGCGCGCCTCGACGAGGCGATCGCGATCCAGCGTCGGCGCATCTATGAATTCGGCATCCAGAAAAAGCCGGTGCAGCGCGACTACAACGAGGCGATGCGCTGTATGGCCATGCTCCTTAAAGAAGCGCGCTCCTTTGTGAAGGACAATATCCGTTATTCCAAATCGCTTTCGCTCGAGGAAAAGCGCGAGGTGATCGTGGGTTGGTTTGCCACCCTTCCCACGCAACAAAAGCGCCAGCTCCTCGACGAACTCAATCGGTCGATGGATCTCGGGATCGTGAGGAAAGATGAGCGAACCGGATAGCTACTTTGTATGCCCGTCGTGTAAGTCGGGGTTCGCCGAGAAACCCAAGGGACTCTGCCCGGCGTGCGGCAGCCCTCTCGACGACGATCTCACCGGCCTTGAGGACCCGGCCGAGGATCCGGCCGTCGAGGAGTCGATCGAGGCCTCCGACGACGCGGCGCCGCCGCCGCTCGAGCCGCACCATCACCGTTCGCACAAGCGGAGCCGCCGATGATCCTCACCGTCGTCCTTGTCCTCGCGGTTCTGGCGCTGATCGCCGCCGTGATTGCCGCCATGGGGCGCGCGCCGATCTGGGTGTCCGTGATCCTCCTCTGCGTGCTGGAGCTCCTGCGCGCCCTGCCTCTGAAATAAGGATTCGCCATGCCGCATTTGAAGCAGGTGACGATGGTTGAAGAACCATCCTGGCAACACTCCCGCATCCTCCAGGCGGAGAGCGACCTCGAGATCGTCCTCGAAGGTTCCATGATCCACGTCCGCATCGTCGGCGCCACCCCGCGAGCGGTCCGCCTCCGCCACGCCCTCGGCGGTGCGTCGGAATTCTATCTCGGCCGCTGGGATCAAGCGGTCCCCGTCGAGGACAAGCCCAAGAAGTAAAAATGGAGTCTCGGCTCGAAGCAGTCTTTCAGGAGCTGGCGCGCGAACGCGCCGGCCGAACGCGGAACACGAGCGCCATGCGCGCCACCAAGCTCCTTGACCGGCTCCTCCCGATGCAGCGCGCATTCGTCGACGATCCGTCGACGAGGAAAGCCATCCTATGCCCATCGCGCGCCGGCAAGAGTTACACCCTCGCGCTCTATCTCCTTCACACCCTCTGCACCGTTCCGCGCGCCAGCGTCCTTTACGTTGCGTTCATCCGGTCGGAAGCCAAGGAGATCATGTGGCAACTGATCAAGGGCCTCGATGAGGAGTTTGAGCTTGGCCTCACGTTCGGCGAGGCGGATCTCACGATCAACACCCGGCGCGGCGGCGTGGCCAGGCTCGCCGGCTGCGGCTCCTGGGGCGATATTGACAAATTTCGCGGCGTGCCGCGCCACCTTGTCATCCTCGACGAGTCCGCCACGTGGAACGCCCAACTTCTCAGCGATCTGGTTTACAAGGTGATCGAGCCGCGTCTCGGCGATTACAAGGGGACGCTGGTTATGGCCGGGACACCCGGCGAGGTTTTGGCTGGCCCGTTTTACGACGTGACCGGCCCGAATGCGTTCAACGTCACTGCCGCCGACGACGGAACGATGCGCGCCATGTCGCGCCCCTATGCCGAGCGCGCCGACGGCAAATGGCGAGATATCCAGTGGGCATGGTCCGTTCATGGCTGGCCTAAGTCCGCGAACACCAGCGAGCCCGGTCAGAACGCATGGGCCGAGGCCCTGAAGTTGAAGGAGCGTAACGGCTGGAGTAACGAAAGCCCGATCTGGGTGAGGGAGCATCTCGGCCGCTGGATCGCCGACGATTCGAAGCTCGTCTCTCGCTACGACGCCGGCCGCGACGACTGGACGCCAGGGGCGCGCACTGCGGAGAATCCGTTTGGTCTGCCCGAGGGGCATGCCTGGCGATTCGTCGTCGCCTGCGATATGGGCTTTCACGACCCGTTTGCGTTGCAAGTCGGCGCCTATTCGGACACGCACCCCGATCTCCACCAGGTATACGAATACGAGGCGACCGGACTCACCGTCACCGGCGTCGCCGATGCCATCCGCAAAGTCCATGCGCTCATCGACCCCGAGGACATCGAGATCGAGGTTGGCGATATGCAGGGCTTGGGCGGCATGGTGATCGAGACGCTCGCCACGGAACACGGGATTTACCTCGAGCCCTTGGCGCAGAAAGACAAGCGGGACCATATCGAAATGGCCAACGCCGGATTCGTCGACGGGCGGATCAAGATCCTCCGCGGCTCGCGCCTTGCGCAGGAGATGCTCTATCTCGCCTGGGATGTGTCGCTCATGAAACCACGCGGCAATCAGGCCAATCACAATTTCGACGCCTGGCTCGGGGTGGTCCGCCATTCCCGGCACCTCGATGCCCGGCCGGCGCTCATTCTCCCTAAGCCAGGGACCCCGGAGTTTCGCGCCGAGCGCGAGAACGCCGAGGAAGATCGCATCGCCAGCCGCGAGAAGAAACGCGCGCATCATGGCGGCGGTCTCAACGACGAAGCCGAATGGCGGGAATGAATCGGGCATAGCTCCGCCGGAGTCCGGACCGCGATTGGCTTGCTTGGCGAGAGCAAATGATGCGTGCAGGGGCCGGACCGCCCGGTAGAGCGCAGAGCTTAGCACGCGCCCTAGGAACCGCAAATGATCGACGTCCACGACGCAAATCGCTTGCTCGAATGGATGCGCCTGAACCGCGTCCGCCATGCGCGTCTAGGCCACGTCGAGATCTGGCTCGACGAGGATGCGCCGCAGCCGGCCGCACTCGAGGAGCTCCCCAAGTCTGAGCCGCGGAGTTACGCCGACCCGCTCGACGATCCGGATCTCTGGGGTGGCCAACCGCCGCCCAATTTCCTCGTTGAGGACGAAAAGAAATGAACAACGACGCCAGCCGTTGGCACGCCGAGGACGTCGAGGATCCCGGCAAAGCCTTGATCGATTACGTGCGCGCGCTCGAGCGCTCGCAGCAGCAGATGATCGATCGGCGCCTGAAGTATGCGCGCCTCTATGACCGGAACGCGCGCATGGTCGGCGTTCACGGCCGGCCGCAGGCCATCGACTACGGGGACCCACCGACAGAAAACATCGTCAGGAATAACATCGAGACCGCGACCGCGCTCCTCGGAAACGATCAGACCCGGGTCGCCGCGCTGACCGACGGCGCGGAATGGAGCGTCCAGCGCCGCGCCAAGCGCCTACAGAAATTCCTAGAGGCGCAATTCGAGGCCATCGGCTGGGACGCGCTGCAGGTTCGCATGGTGCGCTCTGCCGGCGTTTCCGGCGAAGGACACGTCAAGCTCGAGATCGAGAAGGGTAAGATCGTCGCGACGTATGTCCCATTCGACGAGATCATCGTCGACGACGAGGCCTGCCGGTGCGGCCCTCCTGTCCAGCTCGCGCAGCGGCGTTTCGTGGACAAGGACGTCCTCAAGGCGCGTTATCCCGAGTACACCGACGAGATCGATAAAGCGCACGTTTCCGATCCGACGTGGACCGCGATCCGCCGCGTCGAGCCGAACCACATTGCCGTCGTCGAGGCCTGGCACATCGTCTCAAATCGCCGCGTCCTCGCAATCGACGGCGCGACGCTCGCGGATAGCCGATGGTTGTATGACTTTTTCCCGTTTGTGACCTTCCGCTGGGTGCAGAGGCTTACGGGCTATTACGGCTGCGGGCTCGCCGAGGAGCTGGTTTCGTACCAGCTCGGCGTCAACAAGACCAATGCCAACATTCACCTTTCGCACGCGCTTTTTGCCAATCAAAGGTTATTCGTACACAAGTCGGACCTGACTCTGACAAACAAGCTCGACGACGATCCCAGCAAAGCCATTCCGTATAGCTTAAAGCCCCCGATCCTTCCGACGTGGCAAGCCGTCAAGCCCGAGATTTACAGCTACAAGGAGCAACTCAAATCCGACGCGCAGCGCTATTCGGGGATCCCCGACACCGCGGCGCGCGCATTGAAACCCGTCGGCCTCGATTCAGGCGCGGCGCTTAGAGAATGGACCGACATCCAGGCCAGCCGCCTGACGACCCAGAAAGCGGAGATCGAGCGGCTAAAGATCAACGCTGCGCGCATCATCGTCGCTCTCGCGAAAGAGCTTTACGGGCGCGGCCAGAATGTCAGCGCGTATTGGAATTCGCGGAACCTCGCGAAAAAGATCCAATGGTCGGAGGTCGATCTCGAGGAGGATATGTATGTCCTTCGCATCGAGCCGGCGTCGGCGATGTCCCGGACCCCGGCCGGTATGCGCCAGCTTGCAACCGAGCTTGCGCAGACGGGCGCCCTGCAACCGGAGGAGATTCTCCGATTGTGGGGAATCCCCGACGTCGAGCGCGCCCTCGACGTGGCGACCGCCTCGATTGAGGACATCGAGGCCGAGATCGAAGATCTCTATGACGGGGAATGGCGGCCGCCCGAGCCATTCATGGACCTGAAGATGGGCCTTAGCCGCGTTCAGAGCGCGTATCTCATGGCGCGCCGCGCCGGAGCTCCTCAGAAGATTTTGGATCTCCTGCAGATGTGGATGGTGCGCGCAAACCAGATGCTGACCGCCGGCCAGGCGCAGGCTCCGCAAGCCGCGCAGATGGCGGCCCTGCCATTCCAAGCGGGCATCGCCGCGCCTGGTGGCGTCGTCGGCGCACCGCCCGGAGTTCCGCCCATCGGCGCGCCCGGGGCACCGCCAGCCGCCGCGCCAGCCGCCGCCTAACCAAGGAAGCGAAACATGAGCGAAGCAGTCATCGCGCCGACCCCGGCGCCAGCGCCGACCCCTACCCCAGAGACCGCAGTGGCGCGCATGGAACGCGCCGCGCAGGCATTCTCCCAGCCGGCAACCGACGCAGCGCCGGCCGCGCCCGATGCGACCGACGCGCGGCCGGCGTTGCCGTCGACGCCCGAGGCGCCGGCGACGGAAGCAGTGCTCGCCAAGGAAGAGAGCGCGTCGACGATCATCCGCCAGCGGAACGAACTCGCCGACGCGCGCAAAGCCCTCGACGCCGAGCGCGCCCATTGGCGCAAGGAGCAGGCGGAACACAAGACGCGCATGGAAGCGATGGAGCGCGCGTTCTCGGACTTCGAGGCCGACCCCGCGGCGTTCGCCAAGGCCAAAGGCGGGAAACGGACGCTCATCGAGCTGGCGCGCGATCTGTACATCGAGGACGCCGAGATAGACAAGCTGCCGCCGGAGCAAGCGGCGCCGCTCAAAGCCGAGCGCGAGATGATGCGCATGCGGCGCGAGCAACAGAAAATGCAGGCCGAACTCGAGGCCACGCGCCAGGAGCACCGGCTCGCCATGTATCGCGGCCAGCTCTCCGCAGGCCTCGCCGGACTCGGCGACGAGACGCCGCTCGTCAAAGCCTTGGCGGCGACCGATCCGCAGATGGTGGTGGCGCAAATGGAGCGCGTGGCCGGCGAGCTGGCGCAATGCCGCCCGGACCTCGGGATCCAGTCGGCCGGGCAGCTGGCGACTCTTCTCGAGCCGCAGCTCCTCCGACAGCTCGAGGACACCGCGACGCGCTTTAAGGGTTTCTTTGAGAAGAAGTTCACCGGCGCGTCGGCGCCAGCTGCGAAAGCCGCGCCCAAGTCCGAGAGCAAGGCGCCGGAGGGCAAGGCGCCGGAGAAGACGCTATCACGCGACCTCCAGGCGGCGACGCCGGCGAGGACGGGCAAGCTCACCGCGTCGGAGCGCATGGCGCTCGCCGTCAAGGCTCTCGAGGGACAAGCCTAACCCGATTCAACGAATCCATGCGGGCGACGCGCGGGGCAATCCGGCCCCAGGCGCGTAGCCGGCCGTTTGCAATGAAGGAGCATGCCAGATGCCCCCCCTTGGTCTCACCGACTATGACAAGATGCTAAAAATTCTCTACCCCGACGGTGAGGTAGAGAGCGCGGCGCTTCACGATTGCGTTTGGGCGCGGCGCGTGAAAAAGGTCGCGGACTTCTATGGCAAGGAGCTTGACTGGCCGCTGCCCTATGCGAATGGCGCCGGCCGATCCTCGACGTTTGCGACGGCCGTCGCGAACTCCAGCGCGCCGCTCTATGCCGGCTGGGTGCTGAAGCGCAAGCGCGATTATGTCGTCTGGGATGTCGACAATGAGACGCTCCACGCCAGCGAGAAGGACCGCGGCGCTTTCGTGGCTGCGCAGAAAAACCTCGCCGATATGCATCTCGCCGAGATCGGGAGGTCGTTCTCCGTCGGCCTTTACGGCATCGGCGGCGGCTCGCTCGGGCAGATTGCCGCCGGCGGCATCACCGGCTCGGTCGCGACGCTGACCTACCAGCACGACAGCCGCAACTTCTATCCCGGCCAGAAGATCGACGTGTCAGCCGCCAACGATTCGACGGCGGCGGCGCGCGCCGGATCACCGCTGACGGTGCAATCCGTCAATTACTCGCTGGGTCAGGTCACGTTCACCGCCGGCATCGTCGCCACCGTCGGCCTCGCCGTCCCCGGCGACTATCTGATTCAGCAGGGTGACGAGGCCGCGAAAATCAGCGGATTGGCGGGGTGGATACCAATTGCGGCACCGTCAGCCACACCGTTCAATGGTGTTGACAGGTCGAAGGACATCGAGCGGCTCGCCGGCTGGCGCGTGAACAACGCCGCCGGCGACATCGGCGATAACCTCATTACCCTCGGCCAGCTCGTCGCCGTCGGCCGGCCAGGAAAGAATCTCATCATCCTCATTAACCCGATCAATTTCGGGTCGCTGGTGAAGAGCATCTCCTCGAAAAACATGTATCCCAAGTACGGGACATCGGAGAAGGACGCCCAGTATTTGATCGGCGGCACCGGCGTCATGGTTGCGCTCTCGGCCGGCATGGCCGAGGTCGTCGTTGACGCCGATTGCCCGGGCGGCCTCGGCTGGCTCCTCGACGAGGACACTTGGGTGTTTCACTCGCTGAAGGAGGTTCCGCACCTCGCCACGGAGGATGGTCGGGACTCGGCTCGCGGCGTCAACACCGACTCGATCCAGGTCCGCGCGCGGTACTGGGGCGATTTGCTCTGCCTCAATCCGCACAAGAACGGCGTCTTCGCTTGCCAGGCATAGAGGGCTGTCATGACCCAGATGCTGAATCCCCTGGCGACGGCCGGCACCGATCTGGTGCTCGTCGTCGGGTCTTTCTTGCCGAACGGCTCGACGGCAGGCGCAATCGCGGCGGCGAATATCACCAACGGGCGCGAGTTTGTCTCGATCAGTCGCACCGGTGTCGGGACCTTTCTCATCACATTCACGGAGTATTATCCCCAACTCGTCTCGAAATGGGCCGAGATCCAGGCGAATGCTCCCATCGATTTGAAGCCACAATTCGGGGCATACACCGCGGGCAGCGGGCCGCCGATGGTGAACGCCAAGATCGTGCTTTCGCTCCTGACGGCCGGCGCGGCGGCCGACATGGCGGCGAACGCGAATAACCGCGTCTCCTTCGGGTTTGTCTTCCGCAAAACGTCGGTGCAGACGTGAGCTTGATCCTCGGCCAGAGGCTCGCCACGGCCGGCCGGGATCAAATCCTCGTCGTAGGGAGCTTTCGCCCGAACGGTCTTAATCCGCCGCTCGACCTCTATCAGGGGTCCGAGCTTTTCAGCTTGACGCGCACCGCTGTCGGCGTCTTTACCCTCGTCTTCCTCGAGAGCTATACGACGCTGATCGCCAAATGGGTGGATCTCGCCTTGCCGGCGCCGGCGAATACCTATGCGCAATGCGGCGCCTACACGGCACCCGATCCGACGAGCGGCGTTCGCGGCCAGATCGTGATCTCGACGCTGGCCGGCGCGACGCCCACCGATGTCGCCGCCTCCCCGAACGCGCGGCTTTCCTATGGCTTTGTGTTCCGAGACACGTCACTCGTGTGAGGTCCAATCATGGCCGACGATCCCAAAAAGGCGCTGGTGATGGTGCTCGGCAAGCCCAAGGGAGATCTTGGCGCTGCTGATGCCGGCGGCGAGGACAAGCCCAGCGGCGATTACGACGATGATTTGAAGACCGCGCTCGGCGATCTGGCCTCGGCGCTCGGCGTCACCGTCGAGGACGAGGACAAGGGCATCGAGGCCCTGAAGACCATCCACGATTGCTGTGCGCGCATGATGGGTGAGCCGGAGGGTGACGAGGAGATATAATGGCGCGCTCGTTCACCCTGGCGCAGATCCGCGATCGCGTGCGTGAGCTCGTCGACGCCGAGCAAATGCGCGCGGTCTCCGACGCCGAGATCAATCGCCGCATCTCCTCGAGCTATGCGCGGTATTACGCGAAGCTCGTGCGCACGGGTCTTGGATTCCCAAACGAGATCACCGCGACCATCACCACCACGTCGGGTGTCGATACCTACGCGCTGCCGCCCGATCATTTCTCAACGATGCGCATCGATCTCATCTCGAGCGGCATCTACATCCCGATCGAGGAGATCGACATCCGCGAGATTCACCAGGCGCAGGCGGCCGGCAGTCCGGCATCGTTCTATCGCCTCGCCGGGCCGAACCTCATTCTCTATCCACCGCCGTCGGCCGGCGATAGCTATCGCCATATCTACGCGCCCGCGCCCGACGATCTGACCACTGACACCCAGACCCTCGACGGCGTGTGCGGCTGGGAGGAGGCGGTCATCCTCGACGCCGCCATCCGCACCGCCATGAAATGGGAGGGGGACACCAACGACCTCCGGGCCGAGCGCAACGCACTCGACGAGCGCATCGACGAGGAGGTGCAGCTCCGGTCGATCAACACCGCGAAGCGCATCGTGCTCACGCACTGGCGGCGGCGATGGGATGATACCTGGGATCGCGGCGACCCCGACGACCCGTCGAATTACTGGCCCTGGTACCGATGACTGGGAAGATCGGCCAGACGATGCGGTCGGCGCAGCCGGAGGTTATCGCCGGCGCGCCGACGCCGCGCTATTGGGATGTCCGGCGCGCATGGGATCGCGAGGTCAAGGAGGCCATCGAGGGCGGCGCCAGCACTGGAGATCTCCCCGATACCGGCGTCACGCCTGGAGCCTATACGCTCGCCAACCTGACCGTCGACGCCAAGGGGCGCCTCACTGCCGCGTCAAATGGTACCGTTCCGCCGCTCTCGTCGACTGGCGTGACGCCTGGATCGTACACGCTCACCGCTCTGACGGTCGGCGCCGACGGGCGCATCAGCGCGGCGGCGAATGGCGTGATCGGTGCGGGCGACCTCCCGACGAGCGGGGTCACTGCGGGATCCTATACGCTCACCGCGCTCACCGTCGATAGCAAAGGCAGGATCACCGCGGCGGCGAACGGCTCGATCCCGAACACGAGCGTTACCCCTGGAACCTACACCCATACGACACTGACCGTCGGTGCGGATGGCCGTTTGACCGCCGCATCCAGCGGAACGATTGCTGTATCGGATCTGCCATCGAGCGGGGTTGGCGCCGGCTCATATACGCTCAGCAACATCACCGTCGACGCCAAGGGTCGCGTCACTGCCGCAGCCAACGGCACGATCCCAAATACGACCGTCACGCCAGGGACATACACGCACACGACGCTGACGGTCGGCGCCGATGGCAGGCTCACCGCGGCATCCAGCGGAACGATCACCACGACTGATCTCCCGAATACCGCGGTTACTCCGGGCTCGTATACCCTGACCAACCTGACCGTCGACGCCAAGGGGCGCCTCACTGCCGCGTCAAATGGCACGATCCCGAATACTGCCGTGACCGCGGGATCCTACACACTGGCCAATATCACCGTCGGCGCCGACGGGCGGCTGACCGCAGCGGCGAACGGCACGATCCCGAATACCGCGGTCACGCCGGGGACGTACACCCATACGACGCTGACCGTCGGCGCGGATGGTCGTTTGACCGCGGCCTCTAACGGTACGATTGCCGTGGCTGACCTGCCGGCGAGCGGCGTGACGGCGGCCTCCTATACGCTGACGAATCTGACCGTCGACGCGAAAGGAAGAATCACCGCAGCGTCGAACGGCACTATACCGGCATCCGGCGTCACCGCTGGCACGTATGCGCCGCCGACGTCGATCACCGTCGGCGCCGATGGCCGGATTACTGCGGCCGCGTCAGCGGCGGTGATCCTGGTTATTGATGCGGCTGCGTTTCAGCTGTATGCGGGAAGCAGCGCCAAGCTAGACGGAAACAAGGGCTGGATCTCGGGCACGTCGGATTCATGGGTGATGGCGGCGATCACCCTGCCCGTGGGTCAGACCATTTCCAAAATAGAGTGCGCGATGCACGGTGACACAACCGGCGCCCTCGAGTGCGACCTTTATTCGCGAAGCACGGCCGGCGCCGCGATCAGCATCGCCCTTGCGACGACGGCCAGCGCCAATACCGATCAGACGATCACGATCACCCCAACGTCGCTAACGACGGCCAGTAACCTGAGTTATTCGATCGTCGCTTATCTCAAAGGCGCCGCCACGCCGACGGGAGCAATTCGTTTCGCAATGGTCTATCGCTGAGGATGGCAAATGGCTGGATTTGGAACCGCACCGACATCACCGCTGCCGATCGTCGGCGTCACCATCGGGCCGCAGTGGGCCTCGATGGAGGTCGCTGCGATATCGGAGCTCCAGTCGATCGTTACGAACAAACTCAGCGGCGCGCAGATCGACATCGGCACTGACGGTGAACTCAAGCATGGGCTGCGCACAGTGCGCCTTGGGATCTCCCAAGCGGCGGCGGTCGTCGGAGCGACGCTCGGCGGCGCGACGATCGGGGCCGAATATCGCCAGGCGGCATCCGGCACTGATGAGGTCGCCTGGGATCTGGAACTGGCCGACAATGATCGTCTTCGCGAGGTGTCGATTTACGGCGAGGTCGCGACGGCCATCCCATGGGTCGTCTGGCTCTACATCATGGATCCGCTGGCGGGTACTGCTACGCCATTCGGATCGTCGGTCTCGAGTTCGAACGTGGCCGGTCGTAGCAAGGTGACGATCACGGGATTTACGACGACGCTGGCGAGTCCGAAGATCTATCGCATTCGCTGGGTGTCTGGCGCGGCTAACAACAAGGTCCGCGCCGCTGAGTACAAGTTCGACAAGGTCGCGACGCCATGACCGCGCCCAAGCGAGAATTAGTGCCGTTTCAGTGGACGAAAGTGCCGGTGCCGTTCGTCGGCGGCGTCGATACGCGCACCGATCGCAAGCTCATTCAGCCGCCCAAGCTCGGCCTCCTCGAGAACGCGGTTTTCACGACGCCAGGCGTTCTGCGCAAACGGTATGGTTACGCCAAGCTCGCGGATCTGGCGATCGACGTCGCGACGTTCGGGCCGATGCCCACCGATTCAACCGCCATCGGCCCGAACCCGGCGTTTTACGATCAGCCGGTCACCGACGGCCGGTCGCTCTTCACTCGCGCCGGATCGCTTTGGCTGCGAGGTCAGGAGAATTTTTACTCGCTGTCACCGGACCGCCAGCGCTGGCAACGCGAGGCCGACATTCCTAATACGCACTTTGTCTACGGGCCGCGCCGCTACACCGATCTCGGAGCGCCGGGTGTCGAGACCCGCGTGAATTTTACCAAGCGCGCCACGACGGGCGGCGTCACCTTGATCATGCATGACATTGGCGGTGAGGAGCAAAAGCTCCTTTGCATTTTCCTTGATGCCAATGGCACCGAACTGAATCGCATCATGTTCGATGGTTACGTTGCTGCACGCGTCGTCGTCGTCGATCAAATGTTCTGCATTTTCGTCTATGCCGATGGGTATATCGGCATGGTGTCCTTTGATGCGCCTCCGATACTGACCGGGAATCCGCTGATTTATCGCGAATCCTGGTTTGTCGCCGATTCAGCCGGCGCCAGTATCGGCACGACCGCATTCGATGCCAAGCTCGCGCCGAATGGCCAGATTCTTTTTGTCTACGAACCGTCGACGGCGAACACGCTAAAGTATGGCTATGTCGATCGCAATGGATCTGCGTCCTCAATGTCGGTCCTCGCGGTGCCAGCAAATCCGACGAGCGTTGCCTGCGCGGTCGAACCCACGACCGGCAATTTCCTTATTTCGTGGGCCGATGGCACGTCAACATACGCGCAGATGTTCAACGCGGCCAAGGTGCAGATCGTTGCGCGTACGCTCGTTGGCACGAGTGCCCGCAATGTCGTTTGCGCTTTCCGTAACCCGACGCTGACCGACATCTTTTCCGATCGCGATCTGGTGACGCCGCATCAATATGGTGCCATTGACAAAGCGACGCTCACCACCGGCGGCGCGGCCACACTTACCCCGAATTGGCTGCGCCACGCTTTTCTCATCAGCGAACCCTGGATCATCGCCGGCAAGTCATACGTCTTGACCGGCCGGCCGATCCCCTACACGAGTTTCAACCCAGCGGCGCCTAAGCCAATCCCTGCGCAGCGCACAGCATTCCTTGTCGTCTCCGGCGGCGTCCGCGACCCCATGGTGCTCGGCGCTGCGTACCCTGGCGAAACAGATAGCGGAATGGCGCCCGAGGTTCTGGTTATTAGCACGCCTATCCCCGCCGATACCGTCGGATCCGTTGTTTGGCTTACGCCCAGACTATTGAAGGACGAGGATCCGGTTAACCCGTCGCCGTCGTCGGGCCAAACCTACGCCGGCCAGCTCGGCGTCGACTACAGCCGGACGCCGGACTTCGTCGAGGCCGGCGGCGGCTCATACCTATCGGGGTCGGCGCTCTGGCTTTGCGATGGCGAGAACATCGTGGAGTCGGGATTCTGGGAATTCCCCGAGTTCGATAACTCCGCGGATTATGTCACCAAGGGCACGGCGGGCAGCCTCGTAACGGGGTCGTATTCGTACCGCGCCTACTACGAATGGACGTCGGCGACCGGCGAGGTGTATCAATCGGCGACCGGTGCCGATGTCGTCGTGACGTTCGCCTCGGGCACGACGAATTCGGCCACGATCAAGGTCCCGACGCTCACGCATACGCTGAAAGACCATGTCCAGGTGACGCTCTATCGGACGCTCCTAAACGGGACGGTCTTCCATCTCGTCGCGCGCGTCGATAACGATCCAACCGTCGACTATGTCTCGATCACCGACGGCATGGCTGATCAATCGGCGCAGTATCAGCCGTTCGACTATCGCTCGAGCGCGCCGCCGGAGCTCCTGAACGTCGCGCCGCCAGGGTGCACGACGATCGCGGTCGGGAACACGCGGGTCTTCGCATCGGGATTCGAGGATCCTAACCTGGTTCTCGCTTCGAAGCTCCGCGGCTTTCTCGAGGCCTTGAATTGGAATCCCGTCCTCGCGATCCAACTCCCAGAGGCGAACGGCGAGCCGGTGGCCGCGCTGGCGTCGCTCGGCGATGCGCTGATCGCGTTCCGGCCGACGCATACATACGTGATCGGCGGCGACGGCCCGGATAACGTCGGCCTTAGCGGGTCTTTCATGCCGCCGCGCATCGTCTCGGATGACATCGGCTGCAGCGGCGCCGGCGCGGTCGTGCGCGTGCCCATCGGGCTCCTTTTCGATTCGCAGAAAGGGATCTATGCCCTCGGCGGAGACATGGGGATCTCGTACATCGGCGCCGACGTCGAGGGGTATAACAGCGCAACGGTGCTGGCGGCGGTCTCGCTCCCGGATCGCCACGAGGCGCGCTTTACGCTCTCGACGGGCCGCACCCTGCTATTTGACTATCTGGCGCGCCAGTGGTCGGTGTTCACGGTCGGCGGCATCCATGCGGTCATCTGGCAGGGACGCCACGTCTATCTCCCGGCCGCCGATCAGGGCGCGCGCGCCGAGACCATTGGCGCATTCCTCGACGATGGCCAGCCTTACGGTTGGGCATGGGAGATCGCCTGGATTCACGTCGGCGAGAACCAGAATCATCAGCGGGTGCGCACGATCCAACTCCTCGGCGAATGGATCGGCGATCACTCTGCGGAGGTTTGGATCGCCTACAACTACGAACAGGCCTGGAGCGACCGCATCACCATCGACATGGCGGCGGTGATAAACGGCGAACATTTTGGCGACGATATGCTCTATGGCTATTATTGGGAGACCGACCCCGCATCGATCGGTGCCGGAATATTCGGCGGCAACATCGGCGGCGTCCCTGGTCAGGCTTCTGGCCCCGTCGCGACCGGCGTCTATCAGCTGAAGATCCAGCCGCGCCGCATGCGTTGCCAGGCGATCAAGCTCCGTTGGGAGGAGCGCCGCCGCATGGATCCGCCGGGTGTCATCTCGTATCCCTGGCGTGAAGGAGCACGGATCAACGAGATCGCATTCGAGATCGGGATCCGCGGCGGTCTCTGGCGGCCTGGCGTCGATCGCACGTTCGGCGGCTACGGAGGTTAGAATGGCGACCGCAAAGTTTAACCCACTGACCGGCCAATACGACTACTCCGACGATCCGGCGAATCAGGCCGCGCAGAATCAGGCGCAACCTGCAACGCCCCAGCCATCGCTGGCGAGCGCCGCGCCGATCAGCCGGGCGGATTACGACCTCCCCGGCGCCGCCGACCTGACGCAGTCTCTGCAGAATCGGCAGGCGGCGGTGCTCGCCCGCACGCCTGACTCCGACGTGCGCCAGCAGCAAATGGCGCTCGCCGGCCAGCTCCAGCGCTACGCCACCGGTCAAGACTCGGCGTCGGCGCTCCAGCTCCAGCAAGCGCGCGATCAGAATGTCGCCGCTAACCTCGCCATGGCGGCCGGCGCTCGCCCCGGTCAACAGCAGATGGCGGCGCTGACCGCCGCTCAGCAGATGGGCGCCGCGAATACCGCGCTCGCCGGGCAGCAAGCTCTTGCTGGCGTAAACGAGCGACAGGCGGCCGCCAACGCGCTCGGCAACGTCCTCGCCGGCACTCGAGGCCAGGATATCCAATACGGCGGCCAATCCGATAGCGCCTATCAGAATGCGCTCGCTCAGCAGTTGGCGCTCGCGCAACTCCAGCAAGGCGGCTCGATGGGCTATTCCCGTGACATGCTGACCGACCTGCAGCAGCGCCGCCAGCTCGCGCAAGCGCTCGCGATGTCCGGTATGAGCACCAGCGATCGCATACTCCGCGCGCTAAGCGACGTCGGCGGCTTTGCCGCTACGCGCGTCGGTCAGCCGGGTCAGCCCGACGCCGCGCCAGCGCCGAGCGAGTCCGATATCAATGCGGCTACCTGGGACAACATCACCTGACTAGAGGGCTCTCATGGCATACCTCGATCCGTACATGCGCCAGCGGTTCGCGCCGCTCGGCGCGCCGTCGAGCGCATTCGATCTCCGCGCCGGACTCGGATTCCCGTCGCCGACGCCGACCCTGGCCGCGCAGTATCAGGCGGCTGCCGCGCCGCCGCCGCCGCCGCCCGTCGCGCAAACGGGCGTCCCCCTCGACGAGAACCGGCGCGAGGGGGAGGAAACGGCGGATGTGCCCGGCATGCCCGTCAAGAAACCGCAGGGTGAAAACGCGACGGCGAGCCTCGCGAAAAAGGGCCTCGGCATCGCCGGCGCAGCCGCCGGCAGTGCGATTCTGCCGGGCATCGGCACCGCCATCGGCGGAGGCCTCGGCTCATTCCTTGGGAGCCTTTTCTGATGTCGGCCAGGTTCGGGCTCGATACCCTCGGCCTCGGGAATGCGCTCGGATTCAAGGCGCCGGGCCTCGATGTCGGCGACCTCAGCGAAACACCACCGCCGCCGCCGACATCAGCGCCGACCATGACGGATCTCTATCGCGACGCCACGCCGCCGCCCACGCCGGCTCCGGCCGCGCCGCCGCCGCGAGCGCCTGGGGTTTCGATGGGGCCCGTCGGCGCGCCGCGCACCATCGGCCAGCAAGAGAAAGCCGCCGATGTTCAATCGGCTGCCGCCGTCGATGCCATGACCGCCGCCAAGCAAAAAGAGCTCGAAACCGAGGCGGCCGGCACCGAGGCGGCGACGGGCGAGTATCGCAAGCAACTCCAGGCCGACGAGGATGCGCGCCGCCAGGCGGCCGCCAACGTCGCCGACCGTCGAAACCAGCTCTACGCCGACGCCGACGCGATCGCCAATACCAAGATCGATCCCAACCGTCTATACGCCGACTCGTCGACGCCCCAGAAGATCGCCGGAGCCATCTCGATCGCGCTCGGCGGATTCCTGGCCGGAGCGCATGGTCAAAACCCCGGGCTGCAGATGATCGAGCGCCAGATCGATCAGGATGTCAAAACTCAGATGGCGAACCTCGAAAACCGGCGCGCCAGTGTGCAGCAAAAACAGTCGCTCCTCGGGCAGGAGATCGCCCAGGGGCGCGACGAGGCCGACGCGCGGCATCTCCTGACCGTCACCATGTTCCAGAACGCCATGAAAGACGTTGACGTCGAGGTGAAGCGCGCCGGCACAGCGACGGCGGCGGCGCAGGGCGCCAAATTCAAAGCCGATCTGGCGCAGGCGGCGGCGGGGAAAGCCTACGAACATTGGAAAGACGCCGAGGCACAGCAGATTCAGCGCGGCCAGCTCGGCGTTGCCCAGGGGCATCTCGGGCTCGCTCAGCAACAGGCGGCGCTTGCGCAGCAGCAGTACGCCGAGGGCGCGCCGCTTCGCGCGGCGCAAACGCGGTCGGCGCTGGCGCAAGCGGATTTGCACGAGGCGCAGGCAGAGCTCGCGCGCCACAAGGGCGGCGAGGTCATTGATCCCAAGCGCACCATCGGCAATTTTGGCAAGCCCGAGATCGGCAAGGATGGTCAGCCTACCGGCCGCCTAATCTACGGGACCATTCAGGCGCCAACCGGCCAGGAAGAACAGGTCAAGGAGGCGAACAAAAAGATCGGCGAGCTCACGCCGGTCCTCAACACCCTGGACGATCAGATCCGCGACGCGCAAAAGCTCGGCATCGCGGAGAAACTCGGCGCCGCCGTCGCGGGCGAGGGCGCTTCCGATATCATCCAGCGGATGAATGCGCGCAAGGTCCGCATGATGGGCGTTGCGCATGCATTGGCTGGTCGTGTGACTCCGACGGAAATTGAGGGAGTCGAAAAGGCAGCTGGCGATCCGACGGCATTTAGGAGCCAGCTCGCGAAGATGAAGGAGTTTCGCGAACTGATGCGCGCTGACGGCCAGGCGGCACTCGGTACCGTCGGGATTGATCAATACTGGGAACCTCCCTCCGGGGCAGCGCCGATCAAGACCGCCGAGGGATTCAACGCGCCGCCGCTTTACACAAAGCGCGAACTGCAAGAGAGAATCATGCGCGCTCGCGGGGTGCCGCCGGAGGTATTTGGCACCGGGATGTCGACGCCGCAGACCAACTGGCTCCGCGATCAACTCTTTCCTTTGATGAAACCCAATGGCCAATGATCCTCCCAATGAGGCGATCGTCAACGTCGTAGACCGCTACGGCGCGCGCGTTGCCATTCCCCTGAGCGAACTCGGCCGCGCCCAGGAACGCGGCTACCGGCTCGAGTCCGGTGCCGGCGTCGTCGAGGGGCAGCGAGAGCAGAAGTACGATCAACCCCTCCAGGCCGGGATCGAGGGATTGGCGCGCGGTCTCACGTTCGGGATCTCCGATCTCGGCGGCGACGAGGGTGTCGCCGAGCGCAAGCGCTACAATCCGTGGGCGGCCGGCCTCGGCGAGGTCGGCGGCTCCGTCGCAGGCCTCGGCATGACGGGTCTCGGCGGCCTCGCCGAGCGCGCTGGCGCCGCCGCGTTCGGAGCTCCGGGCATCCTCAGCCGAGCTGGCGCCGCCGCCGTGCGCGGCGGTCTCGAGGGCACGGCGCTCGGCACGGGCCAGGCGGTCTCGCAGCTGGCCCTTTCCGACGACCCGCTGACCGCCGAGTCCGTGGCATCGGCGCTCGGGCATCACATCGGCATCGGCGCGGCGACCGGCGGCATCCTCGGCGGCGGTCTCTCGCTCGCCGGCTCCGGCATGGGTGCCGTCGCGTCCAAGGCAGGGGACTCCGTCAAAAAGCTCGCTGGGAAATTCTCCGACGAATTGGCGGCCAGCGCGCCACCTGTGCGCGCGGGATTCGAGGACGTGGCCGCCATGACACCCGAGGTCGCCGAGGCTGGCGCCGGCGTCGAGCGCGCCGCGCTCCAGGCCACCAAGGCAACCGAGGGGCACGCGCTGGCCCAGGATGTGAGCCAGTTTTACCAGGATTCGAGCGCCGACATCCTCCGGCTTAAAAACACCCTACCCAAGGGTACGGAGCTATGGGAGGACGTCAACGCCGCCCAATCGCGCCTGAAGAACGCGGTCCGCGACGTCAAGACCCTCGGCGAGGATCCGACGCGCGCGCTTGGCCCCTTGCGCGAGTTGCAGCAGCAAATCGAGTACGTAAAGAATCGGCTGCCCGAGGGAATGACGGAGAGCGTCGAGGGGCAAGCGCAGCGCGCCTCCAGCATCACCGATGCGATCGACGGGTTTGAGTCGCGGATCAAGGCGCACGCCGCCGAGCCGACCTCGCCGCGCCTCGAAGCACTCGAGGAGCGCGCCGCGTGGAAGCCTGGGGCGACGCCGATCCTCGACGCCGCCGCCAAAGGCATCGGCGGTGCCGTCGGTGGTGCGATCGGGCATGCGATCCCAGTGCCCGGCGCCGGCATCGCTGGCGCATGGTTAGGCAAGGAGATCGGCGAGGCCACGAAACCCTTGCTCCGGTCGATCCTCGGGAACTTCGCCGGCGCGACCGGTGCCGTCGAGGAGGGCGCGCAAAAACTTTTGACCAAACTCACGCCGCCGCCGTCGGCGCTGAATGCGCTCAGCGACTTGGCGACGGCCGGCGGCGTCAATGGCGCCGACACCTACTCGTCAGCGACGCAGGCGATACAGCAAGCGGTCTCCGACCCGTCGGCGCTGCGCACGACGCTCATGAGCCAGCTCGCCGGCGTGAATGCGCTCTCGCCCAAACTCGCCGAGCAAGTCGCCGACAACTATCAGCTGAAATTGAATTTCCTGGCGTCGAAGATCCCGCAGCCGCTGTCGATGGGGATCAACGGCAAGGAAGTGCCGCCGTCGGATGCGGAGAAATCCAAGTTCGCGCGCTACGTGGCCGCCGCCAACGATCCCATGCGGCTCTTAAGGGAGCTCCGCGCCGGGACGCTGACGCCCGAGACCGTCGAGGCGACGCAAGCGGTGTCGCCGGCCTGGACGCAGAAAATCAAAGATGCCGTCACCGAGCAACTCTCCGATCCCGCGGTCGCCTCGAAACTCTCTTATCCCATGCGGCTCCAGCTCGGGACGTTCCTCGGAAAGCCTGTCGACGCCACGATGGATCCGGCCTTCATCGCGAACATGCAATCGACCTTCTCAACGCCGCCGCAGCCGATGCCGCCGCCCAAGCTCAAAACGCCGACCAACGCGCAGAGTGCGGTGAGCGAGCCGCCGACCGGCGCGCAGCGGCTCGCCGCCAAGTGAGGATTCTCATGGCACGGTCGTTCTTCTTTACCGCGCAGTGTCATTTTGCGACGCCGCCGTCAGGGAATGCGGTTCTTTTGACGCTGTACAATCCCGGCGGCTCGCGTCGCTCCCTCTATCTCCGTCGCTTGCGCTTCGCGGCCACGTTCGATGCGGCGGCGGCGGCCTCGTCGACTTGCCTGTATGTGGTACAGCGATTTCACTCGGCGCAGCCGCCGGGCGGCGGTCGCACGGGTCTCCTTGTCCCGGCGAACCCGAATGACAAAGGCACGACGGGCCAAACGCCGGTCGCGTCCGCGCTCGTGAACTACGGGACCACGATCACACTCGCCGGCGCCACCTATGACGCGCCGTTTGCGACGGCTGGCGTGCCGCGCGTTCCTGGGGGGATGTCCGATGCGGTCGGCGAGCTTGGCTACCCTGACGATCCGTTTGTGATCGCCAGCGGCGACGGCATCGCGGTGTCGAACTCCGGCGATCTCGTTGCCGGCGATGGGTTTCTGGTGAACGGGTTTGTTACCGAGGTCGGGCCGCCGAGCTAGCGCGCTCGAGCGCCGCCCTTAGCGCGTCGGCCAATTCTCGCGCCTCGCTCATGTCCATTTCGATGGTTAGCGTCGCATCGGCGAGGCGGCTGACGACGGTGATCTTGACCCATCGCGGATCCGCGTCGGCGATCTCGATCGTGATCATGTCTTATCTCCAGTCGCGCAAGCCCAGTGCACCGGGACGCAGACGGCATTATACGGGCGCCCCTCGCGCGCCCGTTCCTGCGCCTCTTCGTCGTCGCCTGGCCCCACCACAATGAGCGTAACCTCGTCGCCGACCGCGAATGCGCGGCGGCACGCCGGGCAGATCTCGCCGATGGTCGGGTGCCCATAGGGCAACGGGTCGTAGCGGCGCATCATTGGCCGGCGACCTCGGCGAGCATGCGGCGGAGATTCTCGGCGAGGAGCTTCTCGGCGCTGACGCTCTCCTCGACCTCGCGCTCGGCGGCGGTCAAGGCCTCGCGGATCTTGGCGACGCGCGCCTGCGCGTCCCTCGTACCGATGCGCGCCTTATCGAGCGCGGCGGCCACGCCGGCAAAGTCCGGTGCCTTGGCTGGCGCTGGCGCGGCGACCTTGGCGAGTTCCGGTCGCCGGATGGTTTTGGCGGCCGCCGGCCGGGATTTGGCGGCGCGCTTTTTCGCGCCGACCTCGGCGGCGCATTGGATGCAATAGGGGTTTAGCCCGTCGGCGCGATAGCTGGCGCGATAGAATTCCGATTTGGGTTTGGTCTTCCCGCAATGCGGGCAGCGTTTCTCGCCATCGGTCTTTGGCAGCGTCAAATGCAGCGCCGCGCCGACGAGAGTGGATGGCAATCCGATGCCGGGGAAAACCGTCTCGAGCTTATGCACAGCGGGATCCATGATCACATTTCGCGGATGGATCTCCCATCGGTTGATCGTGCCGGCGCTCACACCGATCAGCTCGGCGAGTTGCTCCTGAGACAGTCCCTTTGCCTTACGCGCGGCACGCAGGCGCGCATTCCACCCCGCAGTTTTTCCCATGATGTCCCTTTCCGTCTCGCGTTCGCTACCCCCCTCAACATCCCCCTCGACATCATCGACGAGCGCCAGGGGCGCAGGCGGCGGCGATGGTGCCGGCAGCCATGGCGCCGCTGGTACTGAGTCGGCCGCTATTTCCATCGACGACGGCGCGCTCGCCGCTGGTACTGAGTCGGCCGCTATTTCCATCG
>Ga0126369_10000181_pt1 | contig 39149 bp, 24 predicted proteins | sample PanSoiMetaPlot_1_FD_109646 | JGI IMG/M metagenome (GOLD analysis project Ga0126369, IMG submission 109646) | Tropical forest soil microbial communities from Panama - MetaG Plot_1 | ecosystem: Environmental > Terrestrial > Soil > Tropical forest > Bulk soil | place: Panama | collected 2016-02-17
CAGGCGCGTGCGCGCTTCCTGTTTTTCGAGCTTGGCCGCCGCATGCCGAATCGCCGCGCCGAGCCTGGTATTGTTTTGATAAGTGATCCCTCCGATACGGCGCATCACTTCGTCGGTATAGTGCTCCTGAAAATCCTTCAGCACATAGAACTTCACATTGCGCCGGCCTTCAGAAGTGAAGCCGTTGATGGAATAAACGTCTCCCACGGCTTCCAGCGCCTCGCTCATCAACACCAGGCCTTCCTTTTCGATCTCGATGATGCGGCGGCCGGGATGAGTGTAGGGCTGCAGCGGGTGACGTCCGATGGTGCGCGCCGTCGATGACGATTGATCGAGCAGGAAGGAAACGGCCACATCGCGACGACGGCGCAGACGCTTGGTATAGATGCGTTCTGATTGTTGCCCGTCGGCGCGCCGGTCGATGAAGAAGTCGACGACGGCGTTCAGATCGTAATCTTCGCCATCGATCTCGTTCGCGATGCGCGTCAGGTTTTCCGGCTTCATCAACTGGAACTGATGCCGAATCGAAGAGACCACGCCCTTGTAGCGCTCGCGCGTGTTATCGACAAAGTCGCGGCTGCCGCGCTTCACCTTCTTTTCAATCACCCGGCACCAGCCCACCCGATGATCGACCAGTTCGCGGTCCCATTCGTCGTAGTTGAAAGCCACCTCGCCCTCTTCGAGGCCTTGCTCTGCGGTCTCGCCTTCGCTCCAACTTTCGCTGGCGTCGAGTTCATCGAATTCGCCCTCGCTCTCGGCGTTCCAGGCGTTGAAGAGTTCGCGCGCATCGCGCCGCTGCGGCCGGCTGTCGGCTTCGCGCTGATTAAGCATCTGCTCAGCCTGGCTTTGTTGGTCTTCCTGGTCCTGCTGGTCGGGAACTTCGATCTGCTCTTCGGACTGGTCCATGGTCAACGATTGAAACAGCGCATAGACGCGGCTCGTCGCCATCAACGAATCGGCGACCGTGGCCGCTGCCTGGTTGAGATACTCGGCCACGATCGTTTCCAACTCCGAGACCACCTGATGATGGAACTCGCGGGCGTCGTCCAGCGCGCCGCCCAGCAGGGTGACCTGGAAGAGCAATTCAAAAGGAACCAGCGCCGGCGGCAGATCGATGATCTGCGGCCGCCGATGACGGAGATGGTCGCGAATTAAATTTAGATCACGCGCCAGACCGCGATACGTCTGTCGCAAACGGCGGTCGATGCGGCCGTTTTCCAATGTGCCGAAGATGCGCCGCGCCAGCGCCGGAATGGGAAAGAGGTTGATAATCCGGCGATAATCCAGGGAGGCGTCGGGCCCGCTCGCTACCGCAGGCGATTCTGATTTCTTTGCGTGAGTCTCAATCTCAGCTAACTGGTTTTGGTCGATGGCGAACGCGTCCCGCTCATTCTGTTTCGCGGGATCGTAGAGATCGCTTAGCGCCGTCTGGGCGGCCCGCAACCCGCTCGTATCTTTCGCATACGTGCCGAACTCAATCTGACCCGCGGCGTGGGCCGCGAGCACTTTGTAAAGGCGAAAGTCGAGCTCTTCATCGCCGAACTCAGAGACGACCGCCGGCAAGTGAATGGTGCGCCCGTCGGCCACGCGAGTTTCCAGCGGCACCGCCGCCAGCGGCGCGATTTCAACCACCCGGCCGGTCAGCGCTTCGACGTACAGCCGCAGCAACGCCTGGATTGATTCCAACGAAATGCCGGCGTCGTCCGCGCGCAATGCTTCGTTGCTGCTGCGGGTTTCCAACGCGTAATAACTGCGGCGCGCCCGCGCATCCCCGGCAATCAGACCGGCCCGGGCCCAATTTTCAAATTGCTCGATGGACACCGTATGCAGCGCCTTGGCGCTGGATCGCATACAGGCGAGCGCCGCCTCGGCATCAGTGCGGGCCACTTCGCGCGTCAGGGCGATGACCCGCTGGGCCAGCGCCGCCGGGCCGACTTGGTTCCTGGTAACGGCGATGTTCTGAAAAAAGCGAGGGCTGGCGCGAATGAAAGCCACCAATGCGGCGTTGCCATGCGGCGCGATGGTCCAGAGCAATTCGATCCAGTCGTCGAAGCACTCAGGTAAAGCGCGCAGAATGTCGCCGCCGGCATTGAGCAGATGAAAGGCGACGGCGCCGCCCCGGTCGAGAAAACTGGTCGAGCGCTTCAAGAGCAACAACGATTCTGTTCGTGACAGACCTTCTATTGCATGCGGCAATGCGCCCCAGGCATCGGCGGCAATTCCTCCCGCATGTTCGGCGAAAGCGCTGACGAGACGGATCGCGGCAATGACCAGTTCGTCGCTTAGAGGCGGAATACTGCCTGAGGTACCGGCAGGCAGTAGCCCGCCGCTAAACGAATCATCCGATTTGAAAGAGGCGAGGACTCCCGGGGTCGCCCGCAAGAACTCGGCGCTGTGTTTGGCCGATCGGCGTGAAATGGAGGCGGCAATTTCGTAAATCGACCGCAACGACGCGGCCTCCGAAACCGCCGCCGACAACGACGCGGCGGTACGGAAGGTCTCAGCCGCCGTAGTCGCCGACAAAATCATCTGGCGCGCGCAAACCTGAAACACAAACGGCCGCGCCGGCGACGGCACTTGTTCAAATTCACCGACTCCGGAAAGAAAAAAGCTGATCCCGGTTTCGATATCAGCCATCGTCAATCGGCGGCCGAGCTCGCCCCAGGCGCGCAGTTCAGCCGGTTCCAGTACCTGCGCCGCCTCGGGGACCGCGCGCAGGAATTCAATGCTGGCGCGCAACGAGACCCCGGCGATGGCGGCGCTGGTTTCCAGCGCGGCGCGCGTGTGGTCGAGCGGCAGCCGGCCAATCTCGCGGAGCAAACCGGCAATAGTTCGTCGTTCAGTTGGATTTTTGATCGAGCGAAGGCGGGCGCTGATTTCGGCGCGCAGTTCGTTTGCGGAGTTGGGCTCAGACACGGTCAAATCACCGTCGTGATGATTTCGCGGATGCTTCTTTGCAGATCGCGGTCGTCGGTAATCGGTGAGCACATCGCTACTTCGGCCGCGCGGGTGGGGGCGATTCCATTTGAGATCAGTTGCGCCGCATAAATCAAAAGCCGGGTTGAGACGCCCTCTTCCAATCCGTGCCCGCGCAGGTTGCGGACCTTCTGCCCAATCAAGACCAGATCACGGGCGGTGCCTTCATCGACGCTGCCCTCACGGGCGACGATCGCGGCTTCCAATTCTGCCGGGGGATAATCGAAATCGATGGCCACAAAACGCTGCCGGGTTGATTGCTTGAGGTCTTTTAGGATCGACTGATAACCCGGATTGTATGAAACCACCAGCATGAAATCAGACGGTGCCTCGAGAATGGTGCCGCGCTTTTCAATGGGCAGACGCCGCCGGTGATCCGTCAAGGGGTGAATGATGACGACGGTGTCTTTGCGCGCTTCGACGACTTCATCCAGATAACAGATGGCCCCGTGACGGACGGCCGAGGTCAATGGTCCATCGTGCCAGACCGTCTCTTCGCCTTCGATCAGAAACCGGCCCACGAGATCCGTCGACGAAAGATCCTCGTGACAGGCCACCGTGATGAGCGGTCTTTCCAGGCGCCAGGCCATGTGCTCGACAAAGCGAGTCTTGCCGCAGCCCGTCGGTCCTTTGAGTATGACCGGCAGGTGCGCGGCGTGCGCGGCTTCAAACAAGCCGACCTCGTTATCAACCGGCAGGTAATAAGGCTCGTCAGCGATTTTGTATTCTTCGATTGCTCGTTCGGGCATAAGCGAGGGTAAATCGTAAATGGTAAATGGTGAATAGTCGAGGACGCTGTACTAAAAGTTGGGTTGCTAAGTCCTTCGGAGAATCGGGGCAGTAGCCCGACCGTCAGGGAGGGCTCGCAGGGCCGGCAATAGGAGCCCTCGCTGACGGTCGGGCTACTGCCCCGGTCGAGTAACGGGCTAATGAGTGAACACCGCTTTGCGAGGGCTCGTCCCCAGGTGCTACGCTCTATTAGGATTTACGATTTATTTCCCAGCAATGAAGATCGCAGTGGCAATGTCAGGTGGTGTGGATTCGTCCGCCGCCGCCGCAATTCTCAAACAGCAGGGGCACGAACTGGTCGGCTTCACTATGCAGCTGTGGAACCAGCGGCGCGGGATTAGCGTGGATGAGAACGGCGAGCCGCTGCCCTCGCGGTGCTGCTCGCTCGACGATGTGTACGACGCCCGCCGGGTCGCCGGCGAACTCGACTTTCCTTTCTATGTCTTGAATCTGGAAAAGGAATTTGAGCGCGACGTGGTGCAGCCCTTCGTTGACAGCTATCTGCAAGGGGAGACGCCGATTCCCTGCGTCGCCTGCAACAGCCGTCTGAAATTTGCCTCGCTCGATAAACTGGCGGTGAGCCTGGGTTGCGAAAAAGTCGCCACCGGCCATTACGCGCGCGTGGATTTTGACCGGGACGCCAACCGCTATCGTCTCCGGCGCGGCCGCGATTTGCAGAAGGACCAGTCGTATTTTCTTTGGGAGTTGACTCAGGATCAGCTGTCACGCGCGCTGTTTCCACTCGGCGAGTCGTCCAAGAGCGACGCGCGGCAGGCCGCCCGTGATCATCAACTGGCGGTGGCCGAGAAGAAAGAATCGCAGGAAATCTGTTTTGTGCCGGACGGTGATTACGCCGGATTTATCGATCGTTACCTGGCCGCGGAAGCGCAGACGGAGCGGGTGCCGCCGGCGGGCGAAATTGTGACCAGCAATGGCCAGGTCATCGGCGCCCACAACGGCATCCATCGCTACACCATTGGGCAGCGTCGCGGAATTGGCATCGCCCAACCGCGCCCGCTTTACGTGCTGGGAATCAATGCCGAACAGAACCAGGTAATTGCCGGTGGCGATGATGAGCTCTTGCGGGGCGAGTTCAACGCGGCCGGCGTTAATTGGATTGCTTTCGCCAATCCGGTAGAGACCGTCCGCGCTGAAGTGCGCGTGCGTTACCGTCATCAAGCGGCGCCGGCCAGCATCACTCCGCTGGCAAACAATCGCGCGCGCGTCATATTTGACGAGCCTCAGCGCGCCATCACGCCCGGGCAGGCCACGGTCTTTTACCGGGACGACGAAGTGCTGGGCGGCGGTTGGATTGTGAAGTAGGACCCCTAAAACTTTTTGCCTCTCCGCTCGTATCAACGTGTCAGAAGCCCGGCCGTTAGGCAGGGCTGCTCTCGAGACTGGCCCTCCCTGGCGGCCGGGCTTCTGACACAAGACTCTTAGGAAAAACTAATTATGGCAATGTCCACAACCCGTAAAGTCGCGCTCATCATCGGCGGCATCGTGCTTGTTATCGTGCTGGTCGTGGTGGTGTGCGTCGCCCTCGTCATGTCCGCGCTGCGCGGTAATCGGCCTTCAATTCAGGACAACAGCGTGCTGGCCCTGCGGATTTCCGGGCCCATGCCGGACTATGTTCCCGACGATCCGTTGCGCCGTGTCTTCGGCGGGCAGACGCAATCATTGGGCAGTTTGCTGGCCCAGTTTCGCAAAGCCAAAGTCGACAAGCGGATCACGGCGGTGCTGCTCGACATCGATATTTCGGAAGCAGGTTGGGCCAAGTCAGAAGAGATTCGCAGCGCGATTCAGGATTTTCGCACTTCGGGGAAGCCGGTCTACGCCTACATGGAGATGGGCCTGAACAAGGACTACTACATTGCCAGCGCCTGCGACAAAATTTTCGTGCCGCCGCCGGGCGAATTGTTCACGATTGGTCTGGCTGCGGACGTGATGTTTTTCCGGGGATCGCTCGACAAGCTAGGTGTCTATCCTGATGTCTACCAGATTGGAAAATACAAAAGCGCCGGCGACACTTTCACCCAGAAACAGATGACCGACGCGCATCGCGAGTACATCAATTCGATGGTTGACGATCTGTACGGTCGCTACGTTGAAGGCATCGCCGCCTCGCGCAAAAAGTCCGTCGATGACGTCAAGACCCTGATCGACAACGCTCCTTACAGCGCGGCCCAGGCGAAAGAAAACGGGCTGATCGATGGCGCGCTTTATCGCGACGACGTGGAAAAAGAGTTGAAGAAGCGGCTCGGCTACGGCGAGAACGATCAATTGCACATTGCCCGCGGCGGCGACTACAAGCAGATTACGCAGGAATCCCTCGGTCTCAACAAGGGCGAGAAGATTGCGGTGGTCTATGCCGCCGGCGATATTGTTTCGGGCAAATCATCCTTCGGTGGGAACGGCGAAGAGACGATTGGATCTGATTCTCTGGTAAAGGTCCTCAACGAAGCGCGCGAAGACAAAGGCATCAAGGCGATCGTCCTGCGCATCGACAGCCCCGGTGGCTCGGGCCTGGCTTCGGACATCATCTGGCGAGCCATCGAAGCCGCCAAAGCCAAGAAGCCGGTGGTCGTTTCCATGAGTGACGTGGCGGCCTCCGGCGGATATTACATCGCCTGCAACGCCAACAAGATTGTGGCCGAACCGTCGACCATCACCGGCTCGATCGGCGTCGTCGGCGGCAAGCCGGTGGTCAAAGGTTTCTACGATTGGATTGGCGTCAGCAACGAGTATGTGATGCGCGGCAAGAACGCCGGCATGTTCCGCGAGACCGAGAAGTTCAACGACGCCGAGCGAGCGAAATTTGAAGAGTTTCTCAGGAACACCTACGAAGACTTCATCACCAAGGTCGGCAAAGGCCGCAGCAAAGACAAGACCTACATCGATTCAATTGGACAGGGCCGCGTCTGGACCGGCGCGCAGGGCAAAGACAAAGGGCTGGTCGACGAATATGGCGGACTGGACAAGGCGATCGAGATTGCGAAAGAACTCGCGAACATCTCCGGCGATAAAAGCATTCAACGGGTGATCATGCCGCAGCCGCCCAGTTTCCTCGAACAGTTGATCACCGCGAACGACGATGATGACGCTGCCGAACTGCGCGCGAAACAACAGGCGTCGCTCTTGTCGGCGCTGCCTGAGGATTTGCGTGAAGGTTTTCGCTACGCCCAATTGATGGACCGCGCGGCCAAAGGCGAACCCGTTTACATGATGCCGTTCAAGTTGCGGATTAAATAGGAGCCAGCAAGATCCGCAGATTACAGAACCGGGAGCGGTAGCGACCGGATCAAAGTGGCCGCCGGACCGATACCGGAACCATCGGTGAACGCGGGGCCTGGCCATAAATCGGGTCCACCAGTCTGTGGGTCAGTACCACTCGTTTCCTGTCTGCGCAATCTGCGTAATCTGCGGATTATTCTTCTATGCGCATCCTGGTAGTCGAAGATGAGCCACGCATGGCCGGCGTTATCGCCAAGGGCCTCCGGGAAAATTCTTATGCCGTCGATGTCGCGGAAGACGGCGAAGCTGCCCTCTATCAGAGCTCGATTAACGACTATGACTTGATCCTCCTGGACGTGCTGCTCCCGCGGCGCGACGGGTTTGACGTCTGCCGCGAGCTGCGGGCGCGCGGCGATGCGACGCCCGTGCTCATGCTTACCGCGCGCGCGGCGATTGACGATCGCGTCACCGGATTTGACGCCGGCGCGGATGATTACCTGACGAAGCCGTTTGCGTTCCGCGAATTGCTGGCCCGGGTGCGCGCGCTGCTGCGCCGCGACTCGCAGCTGCGGCCCGACGTCTTTCAGCTGGCCGATTTGATTGTCGATTCGGCGAGTCACCGGGTCTCGCGCGCGTCAGGCGAAATCGAATTGACCGCCAAGGAATACGCCCTGCTCGAGTTTCTGGCGCGGCGGGCCGGCCAGCTGGTTTCGCGCAGTGAGATCGCCGCGCACGTCTGGGATGATTCGTTCGATCCGTTCTCCAACACCATTGAGGTTTATATGAACCGGCTGCGCCGGAAGATTGACGACGCGCATACGGTAAAACTCCTGCATACGCGTCGCGGCGAAGGCTACATCCTCGAGTCCCGTAACTAATTCTCCACAGCTTATTAATCGTTCATTAAGGTTTGGCTGCGTATACTCGCCGTTCCCTCGTGTCAGAAGCCCGAGCGTAAGTGAGGGCAGTTCGAGTTCCAGCGAGCGTGCTGCCTTTGGTGAGTTGCCCTCCCTCACGGTCGGGCTTCTGACACTTCCGCCAAAATATTATGGGTGGGTGCGCGAGCTTTCGACAGGTCGCCGTTACGCGGCTCTCTTATGCGCTGGCAGGATCGCTGCTGGTCCTCTGCGCAGTCGTGTCTCGGCAGGCACAAGTCGCGGCCCCCTTGCCTTCGCCTTCACCCACGCCGCAAACCATCAGCTCGTCGCTGCCGGCCGTAACGCCCATTACTCTTGACGAGGCGCTGCGCCTGGCGAACACCCAGGCGTCAACCTATCAAAGTGCAATCCTGAACGAGAGCATTGCCGCCGAGGACGTGAAACAGGCGCAGGCGGCCTTCAAGCCGAAAGTCAACGCGCCCCTTAATTACATCTACACTTCGCCCGCGATCGGTTTGCCGCCCGGCGAGCCGCGCGCCCAAAGCTTCATTGCCAACAATGCAATCGGCGAGTACGAAGCGTTGGCGAATGTGAGTGGCGACCTGGATGTCGCCGGAAAGTTGCGCGCTACGCTCGCCAAGAACCGCGCCCTGCTGGCCGCCGCCCACGCCGGCACCGAGGTCGCCAGACGCGCGTTGGCCCAGGCGGTGATCGAAGCTTATTACGGACTGGCGCTGGCCATCGCCCAGCATCGCGCCGCGGAAGGTAACCTGGCCGCCGCCGAAGAATTCCAACGCATCACGGCGTTACTGCTAAACGGCGGCGAGGTGGCGCCGGTCGATCTCACCCGCGCGCAGTTGCAGACCATTGAAAGACGCGACGAGCTGGAGCGGGCGCGGGTGAATGAAGACGTGACCGCCAGTTCGCTGCGTGTGCTAATCGGCTACGATTTTGAGCGGCCGCTGGCCACGACCGAGTTAGCGCTCGCCTTGCCGACCGATTCTGAATATCAGCAATTCAAGGCCGACGATGTGACGCGCCGGCCCGAGTTCACCCAACTGGAACAGCAACTGCGCGCGGCGCGACAGGAAATCAAAATTGCCCGCGCCGATCGGCTGCCCGCGCTCACCTACGCAATCAACGGCGGCTTCGATACTGATTCGCTGCGCGGGCCGCGGCTGAAGGAGCACACCGGTGTTTCGGCCCAGGTGGGCCTGACGATTCCCATCTTTGATTGGGGTGCGACCAGGAGCCGCGAGCGGCAGGCGAATCTGCGCGTGCAGGTCGCTGAGAATGAACGGACCGTGGCCATCCGCGGATTTACCCAACAGTTTTATTCGGCGCGGGCCCAGGCCGCGAGCGCCGCGGCGCGCATCGATCTGGCGCGCGAAGGAGTGACCAAGGCGCAGGACAATGTGAACGCGTCGATTGCCCGTTACCGCGCCGGCGAAGCCCAGATCGTGGAAGTTACCGATGCGCAAACAACGCTGGTGACGCAGCGCAACGCGCTGTACCAGGCGATTTTCGATTACCAGATTGCGCTGTCGCGACTGAAGCAGGCGACCGGACAGTGAGTGTCAGAAGCCCGACCGTGAGGGAGGGCCGGGTAAATTAACGGGCCCTCCCTCACGGTCGGGCTTCTGACACAACACCTCTTAGAACATGGACGATACACCAGCAACTCGCCGACGAAATGCGATCCTGATCATCGCCGTGATCGCGTTGATTGTCTTTGGTCTCACGGTTCTGATCGTCTGGCGCTTGAAGAAATCGAAGGGCGAGGAAGAGGCGAAGGTTACCCCGGTCGTCAGCGTCAAAGTGGCCACGGCCGAGAAAGGCGAAATCGCCGCCCAGGTGGTTGCCGTCGGCACCATCTGGCCGCGCGAAAAAGCAGACGTCGGCGCCAAGGTCAGCGCCCAAATCAGAAAAATGGCGCTGCTGAAGAATAAAGTGGTGCGGGCGGGCGAGGTCATTGCCGTACTCGAGTCAAAAGATCTGCAGGCAGAGCGCGCCGAGGCGGTGGCCGCTCTCAACCAGGCTCGCGCTGAAGAGCGCAGCCTCGAAACCGGACAAATTCCCAAGACCAACGCCGAAGATCAGAAGGCTTTGAACGACGCGCGCGCCAAGGTCAACAACGCTCGCGCCCTTTACGAACGGCGGCAGCGGCTGTTCGAACAGGGCGGCATTTCCCAAAAAGATCTCGAAGCATCGCAGCTCGATTTAACTACCGCTGAAGATGAACTGCGTCTGGAACAGCAGACCGTCGCCTTGCGTGGCCGTTCCCTCAATCCAAACGATCGGGCGCTGGCCGCCGCCAAAACGGCGCAGGCGCAACAGCATGTGGCCACCTTGGACGCCCAGTTGAGTTACGCGACGATTCGCGCGCCGATTACCGGCATCGTTACTGATCAATACCAGTACGAAGGTGAGTTTGCGGCGGCGGGCGGAAAGCTGATTACGATTGCCGACACGAGTACGGTCATCGTGAAAGCCCCTTTCTCAGATACCGCCGCGGCGCAATTGAAACCCGGTGATGCCGCCGCGGTGGTCCCCACCGATACGTCGGCGGAAGAAATGAAAGGCCAGATTACTTTGCTGAGCCGTTCGAGTGATCCCACCAACCGCACCGTGGAAGTTTGGGTAACGCTCGCCAACGGCGCGGGCAAGTTGCGCGCGAACGGCGCGGCGCAAGTCACGGTGATGGCCAATTCGAAGACCGAAGCGATCATTGTGCCCGCCTCAGCGGTGACGCTCGAGGCGAGCAATGCCGATGAAGGCACCGTGATGATCGTCGACGCGAAAAACGTGGCGCGCGAACGAAAGGTCACCGTCGGGATTCGCTCAGGCGACAAGATGGAGATCACCGAAGGACTCGAGGAGGGCGACACCGTGGTGGTCGAAGGCAACTTCGCGCTGCCGGATGGCACGAAGGTGGAAATTGCTAAGGATGAAGGGAAGGAAGGCGACAAGGATGAGGACAAGAAAGACGACAAGGATAAAGACTAAGAGATTGAAAATTGAAAAATGCAAATGGCAAATTCCGACTTGCGAACGCGCTGCTTCCTCGGGACACGCCGGACGTTGAGTCACCCGCAAACTGAAATTTTCATTTTGCAGCTTTCAATTTTCAATCGCCGCTTCCGTTCATGCGCCTAGCCACGATCGTCTCAAATCAGTCGCGCGCCATCCTGTTCATGGTTGCGCTGCTTTGCGCCGCCGGGATCTATGCGGCGTGGCAGCTGCCGGTGGCCGTGCTGCCCCAGACTGACTTTCCGCGCATCGTCATCATCGTCGATAACGGCGAAGCGCCGGCCTCGCAGACACTCGTATCGGTTACCCGTCCCATAGAAGAAGCGATGAACGGCGTGCCGGGCATCGCGCGGATTAAATCAAAAACCGCGCGCGGCTCTTCCGAAATCAGTCTCTATTTCGATTGGAAGGTGAACATCGTTCAGACGCTCCAGTTTGTCCAGGCGCGGATGTCACAGCTCTCATCCACGCTGCCGCCGACGGCGCAAATCAGAAACGTCGAGCGCTTGACCTTCGCGGTCTTCCCGGTCACCGGCTACAGCCTGACTTCGGACAAACGCGATCCGGCGACGCTGCGGGACATCGCCACTTACATCATCAGACCACAGTTGGCGCGTTTGCCCGGCGTGGCGATTGTCGGCGTGGCCGGCGGAAAGTCGCGAGAGTTCCACGTGGTCGTCGATCCCGACCGATTGGCGGCGCACAACGTTTCCCTGCAGCAGGTGACCGATGCGATCAAGGCTTCGAACATCATCGAATCGCCCGGCTTGATCGAAGAGAATCATCAACTGGAGCTGGCGTTGATTAGCGGTCAGGCCAGAAAGCCCGACGACCTGAACAACATCGTGGTCGCGACGGTGAATAACGCGCCCGTCACCGTGGCCGACGTGGCCACCGTTACCGGCGGCGTCGAGCCGGAGTACACGATGGTAACTGCCGACGGCCACCCGGCGGCGCTGGTCAACGTCAATCGCCAGCCGGACGCGAACACCGTGGCCGTGGTAGATGAAGTGCGTCAGACGCTGGCCGCCATGCGCGGCCAGATTCCGAGTGACGTCCACGTTACCGCCTATTACGATCAATCGCTGCTGGTGCGCGATTCGATCCGCTCAGTGCGCGACGCGATCATCATCGGGCTGCTGCTTTCGGTGGTTATTCTTTATGCGTTTCTGCGGAACTGGGGGACCACCTTCGTCGCCATTCTGGTGATTCCGGTCACCATCTTTGTCACCTTCCTGGTGATGTGGCTGGCCAATCTCAGTTTCGATTTGATGACCCTGGGCGGCGTGGCGGCGGCGATTGGACTGGTAATCGACGACGCGATCGTCGTAGTCGAGAACATCTATACGCACATGAACCGCGGGCAGACGCGGCGCGAGGCGGTGAAGAGCGCCGTCTCGGAAATCACCGCGCCCATCATCGGCTCGACCATAACGCCGGTGGTGGTTTTTCTCCCGCTGACGATCCTCACCGGCGTGGCCGGAGTCTTCTTTCGTTCGCTCGCCTTGACGATGTCGGTGGCCTTGTTGACCTCGCTGGTGCTGGCGCTCGGGTTTACTCCGGTGCTGGCAGAAAGGTTCATCAAACCAAAACGGCGCACCGGTGAACCGCCGCCCGAATCCGAAGCGGCCGCGGATGAACGGGAGGAGGAAGCGGAGTCGGGTCGATTTCTGCGGGCCATCATCGGCCGTTACGAATGGGTCCTGGCGCACGCGCTGGATAATCGCTGGATAGTGGTGATCATTATCGCCGGCGTGTTGCTGGGGTCGTACCTCCTGTATCGCGGCCTCGGCTCTGAGTTCCTGCCCGAATTTGATGAGAGCGCGTTCGTGCTCGATTACTGGGCGCCGGCCGGCGCCTCGCTGGCTGAGACGAACCGGATGCTGCAGGACGTCGAAGAGAAGTTAATGAAGACGCCGGAGGTGGAAAGTTACTCGCGGCGCACGGGGCTGGAGATGGGGTTGTTCGTGACTGAGCCGAACCGCGGCGATTTTGCGGTGAAGTTGAAGCCGGGGCACAAACGCGAAACCGACGAAGTCATCTCAGATTTGCGCAAAAAAATCGCCAAGGCCGAACCGGCGCTCGATGTCGAATTCGTCGGGATAGTTCCCGACGTTATCGGCGATTTGGAAGGCAATCCCGAACCAATCGAAATCAAACTGTTTAGCGAAGACGCGGCGGCGCTTAACGCGAAGGCCGACGAAGTTGAATCGGCAATTAAGAAAGTCGATGGAGTCGTTGACACCAAGAACGGCGTAGTCGTCAGCGGGCCGGCGATTACATTTCGGATCGATCCACAGAAGGCCGCGCGCTTCGGCGTCACGCCCGACGACATCGCCAAAGCCACCACGACCGCGATGACCGGCGATGAAGCTTCTTTCATCTTGCAACAGGATCGCCTGATCAAAGTGCGGACGATTTTTCCTGAAGATGTCCGCAGCTCGCTCGATAAAGTGAAAGCCCTCCAGGTTCGTTCCTCGTCCGGGCAACTGCTGCGCGTCGACCAGGTCGCAGACGTGGAATACGAACCGGGCCAGACGGAAATCAGCCGTGAGAACCTGCGGCAAAACGTTTCGATCACCGGCCGTTTGGAAGGTGTGGATTTGGGCACCGCCATCAATCAAATCAAAAGTCAGTTGGCGAGCGTCAAGCTGCCGCCCGGCATGAGCGTCGAATTTGGCGGTCTGTACCAGGAACAACAATCGAGTTTTGGTGAGTTGACGATCTCCTTGATACTCGCGGTGCTGCTCGTCTTCATCACCCTGCTGATCGAGTTCCGCTCGTTCGCGCACCCCATCGCCATCGTGACGGGCGCGGTGCTGGCCCTGTCCGGAGTTCTGCTGGCGCTATTTATCACCGGCATGACCCTGAACGTTGTTTCCCTGATGGGCATGATCATGATTGTCGGCATCGTCGCCAAGAACGGAATCCTGATGCTCGATGCGGTCGAAGAGCACCTGGCCGCCGGCGATACGCTGCGCGAAGCTTTGTTGCGATCGGGCCGCCGGCGTTTCCGTCCGGTATTGATGACCTCGCTGGCCGCGATGTTGGGCATGTTGCCGCTGGCCCTGGCCTTCGGCGCCGGTTCTGAGTTGCTGCAGCCTTTGGCCATCGGCGTTATCGGCGGACTGATGATCGCGCTATTGCTTTCACTGATCGTGACGCCGACGGTTTACGCGATGCTGCACCGGACCGCGGCAAAGAGTGCGCCGGCTTAAGTGGCAAAGAGTCAGTACCATCTGCGTGAGCGGATGGGATCATGCGCCACGTTGAACGCGGATGGTGCTGACAGTTTTGAATGGCAGAAAAGCTCAAGTAACCCGAGTAGATTAGTCCCGGGCGTCCCGGTGGTTGTTTCAGTCCGTCTCATAACCAGAGACACAGAAAGCCAGGGAGACACCGAGAAAAAGAACCAAATGACCTTAGACAAGGCGTGAACTACACGCATCCAAAGAAAGGATAGACCCCAATGATTACACTCAAGAGCGCAATAGTCGCCGTGTCGGCTGCGTTGGTCTTCATGCAAGCAGGTTCGGGTTACAAACTCGAAACGCGTTATCCCGTGCCCGGCGCCGGCGGATGGGATTACATCGGTATCGACAGCGCGGCGCGGCGGCTTTATGTCTCGCACACCACGGAACTGGACGTCCTCGATGCTGACAATGGCAAGGTAATCGGGACGGTGGGGGATACTCCGGGAATTCACGGAGCCGCCATCGCCGCGGAATTCAAGCACGGCTTTACCAGCAATGGCCGCGAGAACAAGGTCTCGATGTTCGACACCGATACGCTAAAGCTCATCAGCAAAATCGATGTGGGCAAGGGGCCGGACGGAATCTATTACGATCCGGGCACGAAGCGGGTGTTTACGAACAATCATGGGACGCATGACATCACCGCGATTGACGCCCGGACCGGACAAGTCGTCGGCACGGTTGACCTGAAGGCCGACGGCGAGCAAGCCGCCATCGGCGACGGCGTCATCTATGTCAACGGCGAAGACACAAACGAAGTGATTGTTTTCGATCCAAAGTCACTGTCGGTCAAGCAGCGGTTTCCCATCGGGGTGGCCAAGAGACCGACAGGGCTCGGCTATGATGCGAAAACGAAACGTCTCTTTATCGGCTGCGGCAACGAACCGAAGATGGTGGTGATGGATGCGGTCAACGGAAAAGTCATCACCAGCATGCCAATTGGCCGCGGCGTCGATTACGGCGGTTTCGATCCGCAGTCCAAGTTGATTTTCTTTTCGTGCGGTGAAGGGGTGCTGAGTGTCTTTCACGAAAAGTCGGCTGACGAGTACGAAGATATGGGGCCCGTGAAGACTCAGGCGAGCGCGCGCACCATGGCCTTCGATTCAAAGACGAAGAAGATCTTTCTCCCGGCGGCCGAGTATCTCGAGACGCCGCCGGCAACACCCGGAGGGCGGCCGGGGAGAACAGTGAAGCCAGGCACATTCGTGGTGCTGGTTGTCAGTAAGTAGCGTACGTTAGTGCAGTCCTAAGTTGTGTTGCTGGGTTTAGCTGGGGAGGGGCAGTAGCCCGACCGTCAGGGAGGGCTCATTACCGCCGCGATAGGGGCCCTCCCTCACGGTCGGGCTACTGCCCCGGGTCGAGCAACCGCCTCTTACGTTCTTTATTATTAGGAGTAGTAACCCATGCGAAGTAACAGAGGATCGATTTGCCACTTCAGCATAATCTTATTCGTAGTGCTCGTTTCAAACGTGAGCGCGCGGGCCCAAACAGCGTCACCGTCGCCGACTCCCAAACCCGCCGCTTCGCCTTCGCTCGAAAAAGAATTCTTCAAAAACATTCTGCGCGATCAGAAAGCGATTTGGACCTCGCCGGCGCACGTGCGAGGCAAAGACGCACCCTGGCTGGTGATGCTCGGGGTGACCACCGGCGGATTTCTCGCCACCGATCGCGCGACTGGCGATGACATGGCCACGCACACCGGCCAGCTTGATGCCAGTCGCATCATCAGCTATGCGGGTTCGATCTATGGCGTGAGCGCAGAAGCGGCCGGCTTTTATTTGATTGGCCGGGCCACGCACAACCAGCGCGCCCGCGAAACCGGAATCCTGAGCGCTGAAGCCATCATCGACAGTGGCATCGTGGTTACCGCGCTCAAAGAAATTACCCAGCGCGCGCGGCCGATAACGGGCAAGGACCGCAGCAAGTTCTTTGTCGGCGGCAGCTCGTTTCCCTCGGGGCACAGCATCGAGGCGTGGTCCGTAGCTACCGTGGTGGCCAATGAATATCACGATCATCTGGCCGTGCAAATCGCTTCGTATGCGCTGGCCGGCGCGGTGAGTGTCTCGCGGTTCACGGGACTACACCATTACCTCTCTGATGTCCTGGTCGGGAGCGCGATGGGCTACGGCGTCGGGCGCTATGTCTATCACGCGCATCATCGCGACAATTCGAATTCGCCCGGCGGAGACGAGGAGGAGGACGAGACCTTCTCGCGCTCGAACCGCTTGCCGGCGATTGCGCCAATGTACAATCGGCGGATGCACAATTACGGCGTGGCTTTGGCGTGGAGCTTCTGAGTACCTCGGCGTGAAGGGGTTGGGATAAAGAACTGGCCGGTGGTGACACAGTTTGACGTTTCTGATTCACACCGCGGCTTTAGCGCGGTGTGCCGAGCACCATGACGAACCATTGGCATCGATGATCCCATTTGCTGACGCAAATGGTGGGGACCCGCCGGCGTTGCGGCATCAGTTGTTATCAGTTCGCCGGTAGACGAAGTCTGCGCCTGCCATCACTCAATGTTCTCTGTACGCATACGCTTGATGCTTTGGTACGCCGCCGTGCTGGCGGTTTCGCTGCTGGCGTTTGCCTTGCTCACCTATTACGCGGCGGCCAACATTTTCTACCAGCGGCAGGATGAGGCGCTGCGGTCGACGGCGGAAACCGTCGCCAGCGCGTATATGCAGGAACTGGAGGAAGAGCAATCAATTCCTAAAGCCAACGAAGTCGTCCTGGCCGAGATGGTCTTTCCCAACCGTTTTGTCGAAGTCACCGACGCGGGCGGGAGCGTGGTGGCCTGGTCGACCAATTTGAGCGGGCAGGTGCTGACGATTCCCGCAGATGCCCTGGCCCAGGCGCGCCGGCAAACGATCGGCTTCGTGGTCGTAAATAATCTGCGGGTGGCTGTGGTGCCGCTATCAACCAACAAAGAGCTGGGCTACGCCGCCGTGGCTGAACCACTCAGCGTGATCGAAGTGGGTCTGCAACGGTTGCGCCGTTATTTTTTGACTGGCGTGCCGTTGATTTTGTTGCTGGCATCAGCCGGCGGATATTTCCTCGCGCGCAAAAGCCTGCTGCCCATCGCCTCGATGAATCAGCAGACGCAGGCCATCACGGCGCGAAATCTCTCGGCGCGACTGGACGTCATGAATGAACGCGATGAGTTGGGCGGCCTGGCGCGCACGATTAACGACTTGCTGGCCCGGCTCGAACGCTCGTTCAAAGAGCAGCAGCGGTTTGTCGCCGACGCTTCACATGAACTGCGCACGCCGCTGGCGGTGCTGCGGGGTGAAACGGAAGTCGCGCTGTCGCAATCGCGGAGCGCTGATGAATACCAGGCTTCGCTCGCGCTGATCAAAGACGAGGCTGAACGCCTCTCGCACATCGTGGAAGATCTTTTCATCCTGGCGCGGCAACCGCTGGACCGGCCTACGATTGCGCAGCGGACGGTAAGACTTGATTCTGTCGTCGCTGAATGCGGCCGCGCGGCCCAGGTGCTGGCCGCCCGGAAAAGCATAAACCTGACGATGGATGCTCAAGCGCAACCGGCCATCAGCGGCGACGACGAGCTGTTGCAGCGCATGATTCTCAATTTGCTGGACAACGCCGTTAAGTACACGCCGGCGGGCGGTGAGGTTTCGGTCGAGCTCAGCCAGCGCAACGGTCACGCCCGTCTGACAGTGCGTGACAATGGCATAGGCATTCCACCGCAGGACCAGCCGCACGTTTTCGATCGGTTTTATCGAGTAGATAAAGCGCGGTCGCGCGCCATGGGCGGCGCCGGTCTGGGGCTGTCCATCGCTCAATCGATTGCCGAAGCACACGGTGGAATGATTACCGTTGAAAGCAATGGCCACCACGGAAGTGTCTTTACCGTTCAATTGCCGATTGATGGACGCCCTACCGGGGTGTAGCAGTTTTGCCGCCGCGTCTTAGCTGGGCCCTTCGCACCGATTAACCTGCATTGGTGAAGGCTATTTTCCGCGCTCTTGTATGGCGCGCATGCGCTCGATGAATTTCCCGTCGCTGAATTTCGCGGCGCCGTCTCTCGTCAACTTCCTTAGTTCGGCAAACAGACTCTTGTCGATTTCTTTGAAATTGAAGCAGGACTTTCCCTGCATGCGCTGCTTCAAAGCAGGCGACATGCTCTGCAGCAGATCGGGCGACGCGTAGACGGACATCAGATAGAAGCTGACGTAATTCTTCCCTTTGCGCACGCCGCCGAAACAGAGCGGCTGCTGGTTCTTCATGATGAACCGGGTGTTCAGCATGTAGTAAGTGTCGGTGTCTTGCGAGACGTCCATCTTCTTCGCATAAGGCTTGAAGATCGCTTTTAGTTCAGCAAAGACCAGATCAAAGTTATTCGCCGCAGGCATGGTTTTGTGTCCTCCTTGCTGGCAAAGTTGGAAGTCAGAAGTCAGAAGTCAGAAATCAGAAGTCAGAGATCAGAAATCAGACGTCTGACTTCCGACCTCTTGTTTCCGGCCTCTGTTCCTTCCATGCCGGCGGGATCAAACGTCGCCGGCCGTCGGTGGCCATGGTGATCCCCGGCTCCTGGAGTTCTTTTCGGTCCCAAAGTTTGCAGGTCACCTGGCGATGCGCCTGATCGAGCGCTTCGCAGTAATTAGTATAAGTGCAGCGGCGCACTTCCTCGCCGCGTCCGGCTTTTACTTTGCGAAACCAATCGGGATCGGCAAGCGCCTGCCGCGCCATGCCGATAATATCCGCGGCCCCGCGTTGCAAAATCGACTCAGCCTGCTCGAAGGTGGTTAGGCCCCCGGTCGCGACCAGAGGCGGATTAAATTCAGCTTCGTTCACGGCGCGTTTGATTTGTTTGACCAGCGGCACACTGCGCCCGAATGGTCCAAGCTCGTCCGACAAGGTCGTGGGCATGCATTCATACCCGCTGCGGCCGGTGTAGGGATAGACTGCCTGGCCAATCTTCGGCTGTTCGGCATCTTCGAACTTGCCGCCCTTCGAAATGGAAAGATAGTCGAAGCCAGCCCTGGCAAATTCAACCCCGAAGTAGACCGCGTCCTCGAGGCGATTGCCGCCGGCGATGACTTCGTCACCGAGAAAGCGGACACCCACAACGTAATCGTGGCCCACGTGTTGCCGCACCGCCCGGTAGACTTCCAGCGGCAGCCGCACCCGGTTTTCCCGCGGGCCGCCGTAGCCGTCGCCACGGTCGTTCAGCGCGCTCAGGAATCCGGCCATCGTGTACGCGTGCGCATAGTGCAACTCGACTCCGTCAAATCCCGCTTCGCGCGCGCGCGCCGCCGCATCCGCAAAAATCGTCGGCAGCACTTCCGGCAATTCTCTGATGTGAGGCAGATGCATATCGGCGACCTGTTCACGATAACCAAGCCGCAGGGAATCCAATTCGCGCGGGCTCAGCACCTGCTCGAGCAGTTCCGGCTCGGCGTGCTGGAGAAAGTCGCGCACGTCGCCTTCGTCGGCGCTGCTCCAATTCGAGTAGCCGGTAAGTTCGGACAAACGCTGCCGGTGACGCTCGGTGATTTGGAGAAACCGTTGAAAGTATTTCTGCGGTTCAGGTCGGCGCTTCACGGTCAGAAAATCGATGATCTGAATGAAGAGCTTCGTCTCGCCGGCGCTGGCCTCGCGAACCGTTTGGACCAGCTGTTTTAGTCCCGGGACAAATCGATCGTGCCCGATGCGTAACAGCGGCCCGCTGGGAATGTCCCGAACGCCCGTAGCTTCCACCACCAGCGCCGCCGGCCGTCCCTGGGCAAAGCGGCGATACCAATCAAGATTGTCCTGGGTGACGAATCCATCTGCGGTCGCGCGCCAGGGGACCATGGCCGGCACCCAGGTGCGGCTGCGCAGCGTCAACGGCCCGATTTTAATTGGCTCAAACAATCGTGACTGCGCAGCCTCTGAGGCCGTCGGCCACTGTGCCGGCGGGAGCGCATGTTTGACCGGATTGGCGAACTTCCACATGGACGAGCCACTTTACCAGTGTCAGAACCGCGAGCGGTAGCGAGCGGATCAGGATGTACCTGCCATGAAGTACAGGGAGAATGATGGTGAAGCGTATGGGGTCAACTGGCCCGGTCGCTACCGCTCCCGGTTCTGACACCGGCGTGATAAATTAACGTCCAAGTTCCCATGACTGACGATCTGCTCAAATATCGATCTGAGTTTCCCATTCTCGAAAAAACGGTTTACCTGATCTCGCACAGTCTCGGCGCGATGCCGCGCGCGACTTTCGATCGGCTGCACGATTATGCGGACACCTGGGCCACCCGCGGCGTGCGCGCCTGGGCCGAGGGCTGGTGGGACATGCCGGTCAAGGTGGGCAATCAAATCGGGCGCATCATCGGCGCCGATGAGAATACCGTCGTCATGCATCAGAACGTGTCTGTCTGCCAGTCGCTGATCCTGTCATGCCTGCTGCCGCTGGCCGCCAAGGCGAAACGCAATAAGATCGTTTGCGAGGAATTGAATTTTCCATCAGTCATGTACGTCTACGAGGCGCATGCCAGAGCGCACCAACTCCGGATTGAAACGGTTAAGAGCGATGACGGCATTACGATTCCGACTGAGCGCCTGCTGGAGGCGATAGACGAAGAGACCCTCCTGGTCCCGATTTCGCACGTCCTGTTCAAGAGCGCGTATCTGCAGGACGCGCAGGCCATCACCGAGCGGGCCCACGAAGTCGGCGCGCTGGTCGTGCTGGATACTTATCAATCGGCGGGCACGGTGCCCTTTAGCGTAAAAGATCTGAAAGTGGACTTTGCCACCGGCGGTTCAGTGAAATGGCTTTGCGGCGGGCCAGGCGCGGGCTATCTCTATGTGCGGCCCGACCTGCATGAACAGCTGGAACCCAAAACGACGGGCTGGATGGCCCACGAGCATCCATTCGCGTTTGAAACCGAGATGCACTACGCGCCCAATGTGACCAGGTTCCTGCATGGCTCGCCGGCCATTCCCGCGCTTTACGCGGCCGAGTCAGGCTATCAAATCATCAACGCGATTGGGACCGAGGCGATTCGCGCCAAGAGCATGCGCCAGACGCAATACCTGATTCAGCTGGCCGAGGAAGCGGGCTTCCGGGTTACCAGCCCGAAAGATCCGAACCGGCGCGGAGGGACGATCACGGTCTGGGATGACAAGGCCGCGGCTTTGACCCGGGAATTGGTAAGACGCGACTTCATCGTCGACTACCGTCCGGGCGCGGGTGTGCGCATCTCGCCGCACTTCTATACCAAAGATGAGGAACTCGAATTAATCGTCGCCGAGATGAAGCAGATTCGCGATACGAACGCTTACGAGGCCGCTGAGAAAGCCGGCGCGGCTTTCTAAGGGAGCGCGGGCATCCCGGCCCGCATGAGCGCGCGAACAATTGGCGAAGTCCTGGTGATTTGAAAAATCTTGCGCGTGCTGCGCACGCTTCGCGGGCCAGGATGCCCGCGCTCCGACATGAAGCAGTTTCTCGACTCAGCTAACTTTCTCGAAACGATCACAGCGACCGCCGAGCAGAACAGTGCGGACGCGCGCACAGTCACTGCCGGCCTGAGCGAAGCCCAATTGAATTGGAAACCCTCTGCCGAACAATGGAGCGTTGCGCAATGTCTCGACCATCTGGCAGTCGCTACTCGCGAGTTCGACAACTATTTTGTCGCGGCGTTGGCGCGCGGTGGGAACCGGGTCCAGCATCCGCCTCCTTACCGGCCCACGATTCTCGGCGGTTGGCTGGCCCGGCATGTCGCTCCCGAGGCGCCCGGAAAATTGCGCGCCCCGAAAATATTCAAACCAGCGGCCAGCTCCGCCATCGAAAATTCGCTCGAGACCTTTCTCGCCGAGCAGGAGAAGTTCATCGATTTTGTGCGCCGCTGCGAGGGTGTCGAATACAATAAGACGCGCATCCGTTCGCCGGTAACGCCGCTGGTGCGTTACAGTCTCGCCGACGCTTTCGTGATCACCGTGCTGCACGCCCAGCGCCACCTGGCCCAGGCGCGGCGGGTGCGTGAGAGTCTTCAGTTCCCCCAAAGCTGAGCGAGATTATGCCGGACGACTACGGAAAGAACGCCCCGCTCTCATACAACAAATACCTGCGGGTGCCGGAGCTAATCGATCTGCAGACGTGTCTCTCGTCGCCGGTGCAGCACGACGAACTCCTCTTCATCACAGTTCATCAGGCATATGAACTTTGGTTCAAGCAAATTCTGCACGAGCTTGACGCGGCGATTGAACTGATGAAAGAGGACCGCGACTTTGAAGCGACGCAGGCGTTACGGCGCGTGGTTGAAATTGAAAAGCTCCTGGTCACGCAGATTCATATTCTGGAGACGATGAGCCCGCTCCGTTTTCTCGGGTTTCGGGATGAGCTAAATCCGGCGAGCGGATTTCAATCGATGCAGTTTCGCGAGATCGAATTTTCCTCGGGTCTGAAGAACTCGGAAATTCTGCGCCATTTTGCTAACGATGAATTTGCGCACGCGCGGCTGGCGGCCCGCCTGAATGGGCCGTCGCTGTCCGAAACGTTTTTTGCCCTGTTGCGCCGGCGCGGCTTCGACACTCCCGCCGCCGACGCGCCACGCGACACCAAAGAGCGCCGGTCCAATTACGGCAAGCGGCAGCGCGCCGTCGTCGAGCTGCTCACTCGTCCGGAAAAGTTTTCCCGGGAATATCAAATTGCCGAGGCCCTCCTGGAGCACGATGAGTACTTTTCACTCTGGCGCTCGCACCACATCAAGATGGTGGAACGCATGGTTGGCGCCAAACGCGGCACCGGCGGCTCTGAAGGCATCGGCTATTTGCAGACGACCCTCGACAAAAAGTTCTTTCCGGAGTTGTGGGAAGCGCGCACCTACCTGAGCTCGAAGCATGATGACGCGAGCTGCCCGTTTGCTAAAACTGATCGTTGAGTTGCAGTCGGTGACCCTTTCAGGAGGAACGAAATGTCTCAAGGCCCGCCCGACAGCCCCGAAAGCGAAAAGTCGAAATTTCCTTTGGCAAGTATCGCCGCTCATCCTGCGACCCTGGTGATTATCGGGTTCATATTCACCGGAATTTTCGGAACGTTTATAACTGCGCGCTGGCAAAGGAAGGAATGGGACAGACAGCAGGGACGACTTCTTCAGATCAAAAGAATAGAGCAAAAGCAAAAGATCATGGAGGACCTGACGCGCAAAGTGGCGGACAGCGATGCCACTGAACAGGATGTCTTGATTGCCTTCAAACCCTGGTGGCGTGTCGGGGATCAGGGCCGCGATGCGATAGCTAAGGAGCGGGTGGAGGCCTGGCGGAAGCAAGGCGGACGGGATTGGCGAATCGAGACTACATTGCTGAAGAATCAGTTGGGCTTCTTCTTCATAGACCTGGCGAGAGGCCCGAAAATACGCCAGACTTTTGATGAAATTCTTGAGCGGCGCGAGAAAATCGCGGGGCGCATGGCTGTCCTCGTCGACGCGTACAGCCAGGGAAAAGACGTCAGAAAAGATGAGACAATGCAGGACGAGATTGATGACATTGACGCCGTGATTAAAGAGAACGAGGCATCGTTGGCGAACCTCGACACGTTAATACTGGTAGATATCCAAATCGACGCATCAGTGCCGCATACTATTTGGGACGACCTTATTTAGACACCCCCAGAGTTGTCCAATCGGACTTACGGGCTGACTTTACAACAATCGTCAACTTCTCCGGCGGCGCCATCGCCGCCAATCCCTGGTGCTGAAAATCGTTACGGCCGAACAGTCTCAGCGTTTCCGAAGTAATTAGGCCCGATTCCAGTTACGACCTTCGTTTCTTGAGGTACGGAGTTTTCCAAACTCGGTACCTGTCCCACACGCGGTCACCCAATCCGTCATGCGTTACGTCTCTAACGGCGAAGCGAATAACAATCATTAGCTCTCCACGCGGATCGGAAGCGAGCCCGATTCACGCGCCCAACCCAGTGCAGTGAACTATTGTGCGATACGTTTCCCGGCGCGCTGCCACTACAGGTAAACAGCCCTCCGAAGCGCAGCGCGGTTATGGCCGCGGGAAAGTTTCTTCATGAGAAAAGAAAACCAAATGAGAAAAAAATATCTCGCTTTGCTGATCTTGTCAGTCGCGTCTGTCTGCTCCGCCTCAGCGCCAGGGCGTCTTTTGCTCCGCTCCGGGTTCGCCCACAGCCAGGCGCAGCGAGGCTCATCGTCAGGCCCCTTCGCGGCAGATTTGAACCCGGAACCAACAAAGAACCGCGCTGATTTATCCGGCGGATTTCAAGGCGGAACCAGGCGCGGGGCGCTGGTGTTCAAACCCATTCCGGGTGACCGGAATAATCAGATGGCCGAGTTCACCACGCCCGGCGGAATGAAAATGCGCGCCATCACGAACGGTCCCGACAGCATCCGCTTTACTCCCGTCGATCAAACGCAGGGACTGGCAGATATCTATCTGCATCAGCCCCGCGTGGTTGAAAGGCTGTCTGCGGGAACTGAGTCGGGTGATGCGGGCGGGAGTGTTGAGTCCTTCAGAAGCGTCCTCGGGACAATCAAAGACGCCCTGGGCCGGCTCTTTGGCGCGAAAGTCTCGAACTGTAGCCAGACCATAACCATAACGGTGGACGATGACGGCAAAACGACGACCACGGTAACTCTCAAGTGCACCAGAAACTAGTAAGGCGCCGGCGCAAGACTCTGGTGACTGCTTTTCTGATTGCCAACATTAGAGGTGCATACATGAACACAACATCCAAAACCAAACTAAGACTGAGTCTACTGCTCCTGGCGCTGGCGTTGCCGGGCGCCGCGGGTTCGTCTCTCACAGTCACTGCGCAAAAGCCCACTCCGTGCCGGCCGCAGGGCGCGACCCAGGGGTGCTCAGCCAATGGCCGCCCTGGACATCAGACATGTGATGGCGGTGTCTGGACCATGTGTGTCGCCAATCCCGTTCATCCTCCGCCGCCACCCCCGGTAACGGGCACGCTAAATCCAAAGTTCTACGTGCTGACAGTGATCTATGCGCCGCCGGGAACTAACGGAGGTAACAGCGCCAGCTCGGTCACTTATGCAGAAGGCAGCACCGCCGGATCGACCGTGTCGGCCAGCGATTCGTTCAAGCAGGAGTACAAGATCTCCGCCGGCGCTGAAATGAATCTGGATGGGTTCGATACTACGGCAGAGGCCAGCATCGGCACCTCAGGCAGCAGTACTAACAGCCAAAGCACCGAGATTACTTTTGCCAAGACCACAGAGATCAACCTGCCTGGACCGTCCGTAGACGACATCGATCACGACCATGACAAGATCTATCTGTTACTCAGCCCGACGATTCAAATGACGTTTTATCAGACTGCCCCGGGACAGATATCCAGAGTCGACTGGAAATTGATCGGCGGAAAGACCCAGTTTTATTTCGTGGGCTGGCTCAATAATCACGTGCCCATGCCGCCGGAGCAACTTCGCACCCTGCAAAATGCGGGCATCACCCCGCAAGACTATCCAACGATTCTCAAAGCCGACCCATTTGCTTCGCTGGGGACGGTGCGGATTCGCGGAAGCCAGGGCAACTCGATCGCCACGTCGCCGGCGACACCCGACCCGCAACGCTTCCAATACACTAACAACAGCTTTCCGTATGAACCGCCGCTCACCGCCAGGGATCCGCAGGGTACGCAGAAGGTGACCATTGCGCATACGATCAATCAGACGTCGGGCGTCGCCAGCCAAACGGAATACTCGGTGGGACTGAACCTGCAAACGGGCGCGAACATTCTCGACCTGGTTAAAGCTACGTTGAAAAGCGACAACACCTGGACGTGGACGGACGCAACGGCGACTTCCACTTCGAATGGCAAAACAGAGTCGGCGACGATCGTAGTTGGCGGACCAGCGTTCGGCTACCAGGGCACAACCGACAACATCGATATTTACCTCGACACCACTTACAAGACATTTCTCTTCTGGCCCGTCTCGTCGAGTTCGGCGTCGCTGAGCGGGACTGTCCTCGGCGCGGCCGGCAAACCGGCCGCCGGAGTCGAAGTCAAAGTGCTTGCCAATGGCGTGACTCACCGCACCATTACCGACTCCCGGGGACAGTACCGGGTGTTCGGGAGAGTGTCCGGGCCCATTAAGGTGCAGGCGAATGGCGTAACGAAAGAGTTGCTAACACCCAACACACGCAGAGTTGACGTCTCGCCGCCTCGTTGAATGTCGGCGAACTACAAAGAGGGCTCTGTTCAGAAAGGATTGGGTCGTGGTCAAGTCTAATTTTTCTCTGAGTCTCTGTGGATCTCGGCGCCTCCGTGGTTAGTCCTTTTCCTGAATTCATCTTCACCACAGAGACACGGAGAAGAACACCCTGTTAAGGATTGGGGATTATGAAAAGGTTCTTCCTGGCGGGCGCGCTCCTGGCCGCAGCAGCACTCGGATTGGCTTTCATGATGGCGGCGAGCGGCCAATCGCGAAAACCAAGGCCGCCCATCAATCGGCCGCCCGTGACTGAAACCGAAGCCAAATCGAATGCATCGTCAAATCCGCGCGTCAGCTTTCGCTGTGCTAAAGACAAATCCGTGATGGATTTAATTCTTGATGTGCGCAACAACGGGCCTGACGGCCTCAGTGCCGGCGCCACGATTTATTACTACTATCGAACTCCCACTTCAGACATGTCGATCGTCGGTTCTCAACAGCTCGAGCAGAAATTGGACAAGGGCGGAATTTTCAGTATCAAGCTGGGCAGTGACGCACAGACCAGGATCACTGAGTGTGGCTGCTCACTAAAAAGATTCATTCCCACCGCGCGGACATCAACGCAAAAATCAAACTGATGGCTATGAATCAAACACTGATCGATTAAGAGGTGGGCCCAACTCGTCCGGCGAGTTCGTTAGCTACGGCATTCTGGCCAACCGATCAACCCAACCCAACCGAAAAATTTTTGCATTCCCTATCTAGAAATTCTTGCACTCCAAATGCGGATAAGTGTATAAGGCGCGGCTAGACGACCTAAATCGAATAGTTTACGAGTTTCACCATTCGAACCCACAAACGTTCGGCCTAGAGGAAGGAGATCCCCGTGCTCCATTGCCACAAAGTCAGTTCGTATCGTCGCTCAACTCGCTACATCGCAGTATTCACTTGTCTAAGCCTCTTAATCGCGGCCCTGGTTCTGGTGCCGTTCAGGGACGGTCAAGCTGGCGGCGTTGGTCAGGGTAAGAGCCAACAGTCGAACGGTAAGGCGCGAAAGGTACAACCGAAGCCTCCGGACAAAGAGAAACCCAGCCAGGCCCTGCCAAACCTTGACGAGCTTCGTGGTCATCGGGAGAACCATCCTGAAATAAAACCCGCGGTCGAATCCACGGTGAGATCGAAGCGCAAGCCGCTGCAGAAATGGGATGGCCGGAAAGTTGGTGATCCGGGAACCACGACTTCAAATCCCCAAACCAGGAGTCAGCGCAGCCCAAGGCAGATGCGCGAAGACAACAACGGGTCCACCGCCGCCAGATTTAATCATTCCCGTAAATCAGCGGCGGCCCCTCCGCCTTTACCTGACGATAACTTCGTGGCGAGTTTTGTTGGTAATGCCATGGGCCGCGGCATTAGTGGACCCGAACAAGTCTACTGGGACGACGTGCTGCGGTCTGCCTACTATCAGGGCCCAGACGCGCTAATTATGGCGGCGCGTGAGATGGGGCGGACGATTTTCCAATCGAAGGAGTATTACGATCGCGGCCGGTCCAATCATGACTATGTCTACGATCTGTATATGACATATCTCATGCGTGATCCGGGGAACCCGAATGATGGCGGCTGGGACTTCTGGACCAGTGTCTGTGATTCCTCTGGCCGCGAAGCGGTGCGAGCCGCGTTCGACGCCTGTGGCGACTTCAATACCCTGGTCGGTTCGCTGACTCCCAATGGCGGCATCACCGGCGGTGTGGGATCTATTTCAAGCGCGCGCGTCGATCCGTTCAACCAGAGTGGTGATCAGATTCAGGCGCGCGACGCTGAATGGGGTCTGCCGCTTATCAATTTGCCGGGCCGGGCTGGCCTCGATCTTGGCCTGGGCCTTTCTTATTCGTCCCTGGTATGGACGAAGTCCGGTCCATATCTCTATTTCGACGAAGATATTAGTCAAATCTCTCCTGGCTTTCACCTTGGGTTCGCTTCGATTCAAGGTCCTTACTTCGACGCGCTGACGCATAAGAAGGTTTATATGCTGGTCAGTTCGTCAGGCCAGCGCACCGAATTGCGGCAAGTCGGAGACGGCGCCTACGAGGCCGCCGATTCCTCTCACTTGCAGCTGCTAGAAGGTGGTCACAGCATGGCCCAGGAAGTGAACTGGACCAATGTGTCGGGCGTGGCCGTGAACGGCAGTACTCTGGCAGCGACTTATGGATACTGGGCCGCCGGCGCTTCGTCGACCCAGACGATTGCGTCAGGTGATGGCTATGTCGAGACCACTATCGGCGAGACTAACACCTATCGAATGATCGGCCTGGCCAACGGTGACAGCAACCAAAGCTATGTCGACATCGATTTCGCCTGGTATGCAGTCGCCGATGGCAACCTCCAAATATATGAGAGTGGGGCGTATGTTGGTTCTTTTGGGCCTTATGCGATAGGGGATGGCTTGCGCGTCGCCGTTGAAGGCGGCCAGGTGAAGTACCGGAAAAACGGCCAACTGCTCTACACGAGCACTCATGCGCCTACCTATCCGTTGGTCGTAGACACCTCCTTCTACAATCCGGGCAGCACGCTGAATAACGTCGTGATTGGAAACGGCGGTGTGACCGCCCCATCAGGAACGCTGCTCCTTTGTGCGGCTGACGGCACCCGGATTCAGTATTCGTCGTATGCGAGCGACTGGCAGGCGACGCAGGTAAAGGACCGGAACGGCAACTACTTGACGATTGCTAACGACTGGCGCGGAGACATTCAGACGATCACCGACACGCTCGGTCGGGTGATCTATTTCAACAACGACGGCAATGGCAATCTGAATTCGATCACGCAATACACCGGCGCCGGCTGGCAAACGTTGGCCTCGTTTGGCTGGGGCGCTCCGCAGAGCATGAGCGTGTGGAACATGAGCGGGGTGGTCGGTACTTATCAAGGCGAATCTGTGCCGGTTCTGCGTCAGGTCAACTTGATGGACGGCTCCTTCTACACCTTTGACTATACGGGTGTGGGCCAGGTGAACGTCATTCACCGATACGCTTCCGACAGCTCGCCGCAATCTTATGTCATCTACGACTATGACGGCGCCACGGCTGATTGTCCGCGCATCAACCAAACTCGCGAATGGGCCTACGGCTGGAACGGCTATTCCGGCGTGCCGGGTGAAGTCGCCACGCAATTTGACGTGGTCGGTGGCAACGGGCATCGGATGATTACGCCGGACGGCACGAATTACATCGAATATTACGGGACCGGCTGGCAAAACGGTCTGGTCACTGATGCGCGGGTCTATGTGGGAGGCGGACTACAGAGACAATCGACGGCCGCTTACACGCAGGACGACACCGGCATCAATTATCAGGACAATCCGCGAGTGGCGGAGACGAATGTTTACGATGCGATCGGCAATCGCCGGCGCACGACCATCGATTACACCGGTTCTTTTGGTTTGCCTGGACAGGTTACCGAATTCGACTCGAATGCGAGCAGTATTCTTCGTTATACCAGCTTCGAATATGTGGACGACTCGTACTACACCAGCCGCCGCATAATTGGTCTGACTTCGCGCGAAACGCTCTACAACGGGAGCGGGGGCGTTGAGGCGCGCACCAGTTACGGCTACGACGCCGGTTCGATCAATGCGCAGGCGCAGTACGCGACGCAGCATGATTACATTTACGACACTAACTATTACGCGCGCGGGAACGTGACCAATGTTTTTCGCTGGGACGCCGGCGATCCCGATAATCAATCGAAGCGATTGAACGATGTGATGACTTACGACGCCGCGGGAAATCTCCTGACGACCGCCGATCCATTGAGTCATACAACCACGCTGAATTACGGGGACTCCTTTTCAGATTCCACGTTCCATAACGCCTATGCGTACCCGGGAATATTGACTGATCCGGATGGTTATTCGTCTTACGTGCAATACAACTATGACTTCGGCGCCAAGACGCGTAGTGAAGCGCCAGCGCCTGCCGGACAATCGGTGGGGGGGATCCAATACTTCTATTACGATGGCGCTCGGCGACCCTACGAAATCTATAACGGCAACCTGGGATCGGCGACCTACTTCGCTTACGGACCGAACTATACGCAAACGTGGAAGAGTGTAAACAGTGTGTACGACAATTACTCAATCCGCTACGTCAACGGGGTTGGACAAGAGAACGCCGTCGCGACTTTACACTCCAGCACCGGCACCTACGGCACCCGGCTTACTTACTACGATGTCATGGGCCGTGTTTCCCAGCAGTCTAACCCCACCGAGATGTATGGCAATTGGAGTCCTTCTGCCGATGAAGCTGGCGGATGGATTTATACGTACCAGACATACGACTGGAAAGGCCGGCCGTTGGTAACTACGAATCAGGACGGTAAGCAGAAATATGCCAGCTACAACGATTGTGGCTGCGCCGGCAGCGAAATCGCCACGATTACTGACGAAAGGGGAAGACAACACCTAATCTACTCGGATGTACTTGGCCGCCAATGGAAGACGGAAATACTGAATTGGAATGGGAGTTCTTATTCGACCACAGTCTCATATTTGAATGCTCGCGATCAGGCTTACCTCGTCCGTCGAAGCGACAGCGCGACCGGCGCTTATCAGGACAACACCATGACGTACGATGGCTATGGCCGCTTAAAAACCCAGCACGCGCCCGAGCAGCAGGATCAGTATGGCAATCCGACTAACACCACGTGGGAATACAATCCCGACGATACGGTCTCGAGCCTCACTGACGCACGCGGCGCAGTCGCGACCTACGGCTACAACAATCGCCACCAGGTTACCAGTGTGTCGCAGGCGCTCAGCGGCTACGCCACGATTAATCTCGGCTATGGTTATGATGCTGCCGGCAATCGCACTTCAATGTCGCACTCAGTCGGCGGTGCGGCAAACGACAGCGCCAGCTATGGCTATGATTCCCTGTCGCGCATGATTTCGGAGACGCGGCACATCAACGCACTTGAAGGTTATTACCCGAACTATGGCAGCTTCTCGATGAGTTACGGTTACAACTTTGGAGGCGAACTCCAGAATGTGACTGATGCCTTCGGCGCTGCGACGACCTTCACCTACGACAACGTCGGCCGGACTGCCAGCGTCACCGGAACCTACGACGGCGGCAATTACACTTACGTGTCGAGCGTCGGCTATCGCGCCTGGGGAGCGGTGAAAGCTGCTACGTTTGGCGTTGGCTCAGAAACCGCGAGCTTCAACTCGCGGATGCAGCCCACGCAGTATAGTGGAGCGGCCGGTTTGTTTGACTATAGCTATTACGATGACGGCCGTTTGCAGCAACTTCATGACCAGAACGATCGAGTCGGCGACCCGCATTTCGTGACGTTTCATTACATGTCGCGCGTGTATTCTTACGATCAGTCAGCGCGCGTTTCGAGCGTGGGGCCAATGCCAAACAACAACGCGCCGGCTCCTTTCACCGGCAACTACGGTTACGACGCTTTCGACAACATGAACAGCCGCAGTGGCCAGTACGCGCTTAACGCTTATCAGTCCGACACCGCCACCTTCACCAACAACCGCCGTAATGGCTGGAACTACAATTATGACGGGCAAGTGACTTCCAGCACTGACAATTCCGATAGCGGCGGAAGCAGCACCCGAAGCTGGACTTATGACGCAGCCGGTAAGCTGATCACGACTTCGGAAGTGAGAAACAGCCAAACCTCGACGAATACTCTCACCTATGATGGTGACGGTCAGATCGTTAATGAGGCCGTCAACGGGTCGTCCGCCTACTTAATTCGTTCATCAGTCCTTGGCACAGTCATGAATCGCCTTAGCTCAACCGGCGCCAAGGACGTCACCTACGTTCCGACGAACGGTCTGGTTGCGCCCATCCAATATGAGGAGCCCGGCTACGGTTCCTACCTTTCCTGGATCTATCACGATGCTTCGGGCTTGCAGGAAAATGGCACCGCTTCCGATCCGCTCGGCAATTGGATTTCCAACACGCAACCGCCGGTGCAAGGACCGCCTTCGTATATACCTTTTACCGGCGGAGACCTGAGTGGTTTTAGTAACTTCTACAACAATGCCAATAACTTTTCCGGCGGATGTTTGTGGGATGGACAGCCTAAAGACTGTAATTGGGTCAAACAACATTTCAACGATGGGTGGGGGAACATCAATCCTATAATCACCGATGACGGGCACACACAAGAACCACCAGGAATCTTAGAAACCCGAACAAGGGAAGGGTATTCCCGATCTTTCATCAACGGCTCTGTCTTTGGCGATGATCCAAATGGGCCGCAGAACCCTACACCGACCCCAACATCTCAGCGAACACCCATCTATTGCCGGCCTGATGTCATCAAGGCGATGAACACTGCCTGGAGTCAATCTGGGAACGCTGGCGAAGCACTCAAAGGGGGCTCAATGGGGGTTGAGGCAGGCTTCAACTTGAATGGCACTCCTAGCAATTACAAGATCGGTAGTTCTTACACAAACGAAACAGGAAAGATGACCATTAAGTTCAGCATTGGTGGAAGCCTGCCCACGTTTGCGAATTTTCACATACATCCCGGTCAAAGTACTTCTGGTATGCCCTCTACACCAGGCAACAACTACGAGGGCAACAAGGAAGGAGACACGGGCATGGTCGACAGGATCTACAGTGATTACGGACAGGCCGTTCAGATTTACATCATGTCATGGAAAGGCCTGTCGATGTACGATCCAAAGACAAAGGCACCACCAGTGCTACTGGTCAAGGGCACAGGTTTCCTAAAGGGCTCGGAATGTCCGCATTAGTCTTTCGGAGAAAGGAGGACTCGATCGATGCGAATAGTTGTCATTATTTTCGTGATGGTCACGGTGATGATTGCTTGTGCCATGACCATTGAGTGCCAAACCGGAGACGGTGCGGTCAAGAGCGACAAGATCATCAGCCAAGAGGCCTACAACCGAGTGCTCGACATTCTATTCCCCCGAGATGAGCCACGTGGAGATTACGGACTCGTTCTTCGTTTCAAGCCAAGCTTTCATCCTGAATCACAAGTCGTCATCAAGAGAGGCGTGGATAAAGTTGAGGTCATTGAATACACATCCCTCAATGGAAACATCTACAGCAAACTCAACGAGCTGATGTCCCATGGGGCCAAAGACGATCCGGCGGAGTTGGCAAAGTTCATCAAGGTGCGAAGAAAGTCCATCCAAGTCCCTTACGCGCAAATCAAGCAATGGCATGCGAGTTTTCTTGAGAGCTTTGGTCAGTCGCTCATCGCGTTTAGAAAACGCAGCGAGGAGTTTGATAAGGCAGGCACGATCAGTGTCGTGATCGACGGCACGTTCTATGATCTCTGGTACGGCCAAGGAGTTAACGACATGTCCTTTAGCTTTTATGATGAAGAGGTCAGCGACAAACTTCCCGATGGGCAACTGAAGGTAGTGCAATGGATGAATGCGGTGCGCCGTGATGTTGAAAAGCTGAAATAGGAAGCCACTGAAAAATCGCCAGACGAAAGCCCAGCCGAGAGGTTGGGCTTTTTCATTAAGCGGCGGACTTGGCGAGGAAGGCGTCGATGGTGCGCAAGAGCGCGTCTTGATCGCGGCGAGGCAAGTTCTCGATCTGTTCCAGGCGGCGCAGCACTTTGCGCGACGGTTGGCGGCCATTCTCTTTTGTCGGTTGCAGCCCGAGCAGCTGATCCGTTGACACTCCCAACGCCTGAGCCAACTTCACACTGATGTCAGGGTTGAGGCGGAGCTTGTCTCGTTCGTAGTCAGAGACGAGCGCCTGAATGATGCCGACTTGTTCGGCCAGCATCACCTGCGTAAGCCCGCGCTCACGCCGTAACCGGGCGAGCCGTTGGCCGATGGTCTCTGTGCCGGCGCGGGTCCGCGCGGGAGCTTTCTTAGTTGCTTTCTTTGCCATGACGAGCTGCATTGTAAGGTCACTCCTGAGAAAGGCCTTGACTCTCAACGGTAATCTACTGTATTTGTTGTTCGCCCAGCAACGGTGAAAATAGTTCTTGACAGCTTTTTCAGGAAACGACGCAGAGAGCAAACCAGATGGCGCGGATACCAGAAGCAGAGATCGAGCGGCTGAAGCGGGAGATCGCTTTGGAGCGGCTGGTCGAGGCGCGTGGGGTGGCGCTCAAGCGGAAGGGTGCGGATCTGGTAGGCCGTTGTCCGTTTGGGACTCATGCGGACAGTGAGCCGAGTTTCGTAGTGACGCCGGCGAAGAACTTGTGGCACTGCTTTGGTTGTCAGCAGGGCGGCTCGGTGATTGATTGGGTGATGAAGACTGAAGGCGTGAGCTTTCGGCATGCGATTGAGTTGTTGCGCGACGACAATGCGTCGCTGGCGACGGCAGCGGCGATGATGCCGGCAGGGCCGCATTCACGGACGACGCGCGCCGGCCTGGGCGTGAAGTCAACAGTGCCGAAGTTAAAGAGCCCGCTGGATCTGAAAACAGATGATCGAGAGCTGCTCCGGCAAGTCATCGACTACTATCACGAAACACTGAAGGAGAGTCCGCAAGCGCTACGGTATCTGGAGCAGCGCGGGCTGCGGAGTGAAGAGGCAATCGAGCGGTTCAAGCTGGGTTATGCGAACCGGACGCTGGGTTATCGTCTGCCGCAGAAGAACCGGGTGGCCGGGGCGGAGTTGCGCGGGCGTTTGCAGCAGTTGGGAATCTTCCGGGAGAGCGGACACGAACACTTCAGCGGCTGTCTGGTCATTCCGATCTTTGATGAGCATGGCCACGTCAGCGAGATCTATGGTCGCAAGATCGTCCGAGGTTTGCACAAAGACCTGGCGCTGCATCTCTACTTGCCGGGACCACATCGCGGTGTCTGGAACCTCGAAGCGTTACAGGCAACAAAAGAGATCATTCTTTGCGAAGCGTTGATCGATGCGCTCACTTTCTGGTGCGCGGGTTATCGGAATGTGACGGCCAGCTATGGAATCGAGGGCTTCACCGAAGATCATCTGGCGGCATTCAAACGCTACGGCACAGAGAGAGTGCTGCTTGCTTACGATCGTGACGACGCCGGAGAGAAAGCGGCGCAGACTTTAGCGGAGAAGTTGATTGCCGGTGGGATCGAATGCTTTCGCGTTCACTTTCCGAAAGGGATGGATGCGAACGAGTATGCGTTGACGGTGAAGCCGCCGGAGAAGTCTTTGGGCGTGCTGATCCGCAGCGCGATCTGGCTGGGTGGTCCTGCCCACAACAAACCAACCACTCCTGAGGTTACGTCCTCACCTTCGGAAGCGACTTCGGTCAAGGGATCGGAGTCGCTTTTTTCTTTAGCTGCTGAAGCTGCGACAGGAGCGACTAAAGAAGAAAACACGACCGGGCCAGGCGATGAACTTTCTCCCTTAGCCGCTGATGTGCCCGACAGAGAGCCGTTGACTTCACCGCTGCCGCCCGCGCCGGCCGTCGATGCGCCGCTACAAATCAACGGCGATGAGATCGTGATGCGCTTTGGCGACCGGCGTTACCGGGTGCGCGGGCTTCAGAAGAACCTGAGCTTCGATGCGTTGAAAGTGAATGTAATGGCCTCGCGTGAGGGTGAGGGTGGCTTTCACGTGGACACCATCGAGATGTACGCGGCCCGGCAGCGGTCTCTCTTTATCAAGCAGGCAGCTGAAGAAATGAACGTCAAAGAGGACGTGGTCAAGCGGGACTTCGGCAGACTGTTGTTGAAGTTGGAAGAGCTGCAGGACGAAGCAGTGAGAAAGAGTCTCGAGCCGAAGGATGAAACGGTTACGTTGAGCGACGAAGAACAGCAAGCCGCGCTCGAGCTGCTGCGCGATCCGAATCTCTTGCAGCGCATCCTCACTGACTACGAGCGCTGCGGCGTGGTCGGGGAAGAAACCAACAAGCTGGTCTGCTATCTGGCGGCGGTGTCGAGAAAACTTGACGAGCCGCTGGCGATCATCATTCAGAGTTCATCGGCAGCGGGCAAGTCGTGGCTGATGAATGCGGTGCTGCAGATGATGCCGGAAGAAGAACAGGTGAAGTACTCGGCCATGACCGGGCAGAGCTTGTTCTACATGAGTGAGACGAATCTGCGGCACAAGATCCTGGCCATCGTTGAAGAAGAAGGCGCAGAGCGGGCCAGCTATGCTTTGAAGCTGTTGCAGAGCGAAGGTGAGCTGACCATCGCCTCGACGGGCAAGGACCCAACCAGCGGCCGTCTGGTAACGCACGAGTATCGAGTAGAAGGTCCGGTGATGATCCTTCTGACCACGACGGCCGTGGAAGTTGATGAAGAGCTTTTGAATCGCTGCATTGTGCTGACGGTTGACGAGGACCGCGAACAGACCAGAGCCATTCATCGTCTGCAGCGCGAGCGGCAGACTTTGGAAGGGTTGCTGGCTAAACGAGATCGGGACCGCATTCTGGCGGTGCATCGCAACGCGCAGAGACTCTTGCGTCCGGTGCATGTGACTAATCCCTTCGCTCGTGAGTTGACCTTCCTCGATGACCAGACCCGGACCCGGAGAGATCATCTGAAGTACCTCACGCTGATCAGAAGCATTGCGCTCTTGCATCAGTATCAGCGGCCCACGAAGAACGTCAGTCATCACGGCCAGGCGGTGCAGTACATCGAAGCGACGATCGACGACATTGCAGCAGCGAATGCGTTGGCGCATGAAGCCCTGGGGCGATCATTGGATGAACTTGCGCCGCAGACCAGACGGCTGTTGATGCTCATCGATGAGATGGTCTCGGAAAGCTGCCGGCAGTTATCCGTCGAGCGCTGTGATCATCGCTTCTCGCGTCGCCAGGTGCGTGAGACGACCGGCTGGGGCAACACGCAACTTAAACTTCATCTGCACCGGTTGGAAGAGCTTGAATATCTACTCTTGCATCGCGGCGGTCGCGGACAGAGCTTTGTCTATGAGCTGCTCTACGACGGGAACGGCAAAGACGGTCAGCCCTTCCTCTGTGGCTTGATCGAAGTCGATAAGCTACGTGTTCAATCTGAGAGCCACCACTACGATCTTAACCGGTCGGGGCAAATAGCCGAGTGGTCGGGGTCAAGTCGGCCCCAAGTCGGCGGGGTGTCGGGGGGTGGTCGGATCGAGTCAACTGTTGTTACTGAAAGTGTAAACCTCGAAATCAAAGCTTCATCACTAAAAACCTCACTTAAAGAGCCGGAAGAAATCGCCTCATCGTACCCGCAGGAAAGTCGTAAGCACACACGCGCTCTTGCGCAGGGAGTGCGTTAATGCCGAAGCGCGGAAGCCGCAAGCCGAAAGCGATCGTCGGCGATGTGACTGACCCGCGCGGCATGGCGCGGCTGTCGTCGGCGCATCTGGAATGGATGCGGGTGCAGAACTACTCGGAGCAAACTGTCGCGGGCCGCGAGAAGCATCTGCGTCGCTTCACGCTGTGGTGTGAAGACCGTGGCATCACCCGGCCCACGGATGTGACCAAGCCAATCCTGGAACGCTATGCGCGCTGGCTCTATCACCATCGCAAAGAAGACGGCCGGCCGCTTTCGTTTGGTTCGCAGTACGGGCAGTTGATGGGTGTGCGCATGTTCTTTCGCTGGCTGGCGCGTCAGAACCACATCCTCTCGAATCCGGCTTCGGAGTTAGAGCTGCCGCGCCGCGAGAAGCGTCTGCCCAGACATGTGCTGACCATCAGCGAAGCCGAGGCGGTCATCAATCAATCCAACCCGAACGAAGCCCTGGGCCTGCGTGACCGCGCCATCCTGGAGACGTTCTACTCGACCGGGATGCGGCGCATGGAGTTGGTCAACTTGAAAATCTTCGACGTCGACTTCGATCGCGGCACGGTGCTGATACACGGCAAGGGGAAGAAGGACCGAATGATCCCGATCGGCGATCGCGCTCTGGCCTGGATGGAGAAGTATCTCAACGAAGTGCGCCCGTCGATTGTGGTCGAGCCGGATGATGGCTGGTTGTTCCTGACTGGCGAAGGCACGCAGCTGCAGCCCGATCACCTGTCGAGCCTGGTCAAGCGTTACGTTGAAGCCGCCAACACCGGCAAGACCGGCGCCTGTCACTTGTTCCGTCACACCATGGCCACGCTGATGCTCGAAGGCGGCGCCGACGTGCGTTACATCCAGCAGATGCTCGGTCACTCGCGTCTGGAAACCACCGAGGTCTATACCCACGTCTCAATCAGGACCTTGAAAGCCGTGCACTCCGCCACCCATCCAGCCCACTTGCAACGCTCACCACCAGAGCCGAAGTTGCTCCCGCCGGCGACTACAGTTGACCAACGCCATGATGCCTCAGAGTTGCTTTCCACTTTAGCCGCTGAAGCTGCCGAGGAGTCGGCATCGCTGGCCGCCTTTCATCACTCAGCTTGAACGAATCGGGCAGCATCATCGACACCCAGGAACAGCCGTGAATCGAGAGTAGGTGCTGCGCACCTGAGAAAATAAGACACGCCACCCCCGACTTTCGTGGCGGTGGCGTCTACGTTGTAGACAAATTGTCTACAATGTCTACTTGAGCAATCAAAGCACTTAGGCGATCCGCGTTAACTTTGTAAACGCGCCGTTAACAAAGTTAACAGCCGCTTCGGTCGCTGATCTTGTCATTCCTGGCCATCCTTCTAGCCCTCGATCAGCAGCAGCTAAGAGTGATGAGTTGACCCTAACCCTTGCTGAGTGGTTCCTGCTAAACTTGCGCCGATGAAACCGGCAGCAGCTAAAGAGAAAAGTAGATCGTCTGGCCACGCGCGCAGCTATCTCCAAACTCGCATCAGGGCCTCGCGACTTCAAAACGCGGCCCGCATCCTGGCTTTCATCGAGCTAAGTCGCAGACTACATCAGGCTTACCGGCAAGCTTACGACAAATCGGCATCAGGTCAGTTGCTTCCGCAGAA
>Ga0126369_10000182_pt1 | contig 39008 bp, 41 predicted proteins | sample PanSoiMetaPlot_1_FD_109646 | JGI IMG/M metagenome (GOLD analysis project Ga0126369, IMG submission 109646) | Tropical forest soil microbial communities from Panama - MetaG Plot_1 | ecosystem: Environmental > Terrestrial > Soil > Tropical forest > Bulk soil | place: Panama | collected 2016-02-17
CTCTTCTACGTTTTCTGGGAAGTGATGCTCGTTCCCATGTACTTCCTCATCGGGGTTTGGGGAAGCGACCGCCGCCTTTACGCCGCCATCAAGTTTTTCCTGTACACGCTGGCCGGCTCAGTAGTCATGCTGCTCGCGATTCTGGCGCTGTACTTCTACGCGCCAGTCGCTGCGGGCGCGACTCGCACCTTTGATGTGCCAACGCTGCTGGATGCCGCGCAAAGGTTTTCCGATCCGCTGAAAGCCTGGCTCTTCTGGGGCTTCTTCTTCGCCTTCGCCATCAAAGTGCCGATGTTCCCATTCCACACCTGGCTCCCCGATGCGCACACGGAAGCGCCCACGGCAGGCTCCGTCATCCTGGCCGGCGTTTTGCTGAAGATGGGGACTTACGGCTTTATCCGCTTCTCCCTGCCCCTGCTCCCTAGCGACGGCCCGCTGCGCTCTAACATCATTAGGATTGTCATCGTCCTTTCACTGATCGGCATCGTCTACGGCGCGCTCGTCTGCCTCATGCAAAAGGACATGAAGAAGCTCATTGCCTACAGTTCCGTCAGTCACCTCGCGTTTTGCACGCTTGGAATTTTCGCGCTCACGCCCAATGGCCTCGCCGGCAGCGTCCTGCAGCAAATCAATCACGGCATCTCGACCGGCGCGCTCTTCTTGATCGTTGGCGTGCTCTACGAACGCAGGCACACGCGTCTGATTTCCGAGTTTGGCGGCCTGGCCACGCCCATGCCGAATTTTGCCGCCGTCTATCTCATCGTCAGCCTCAGCTCTCTGGGCATGCCGATTCTGAATGGCTTCATCGGGGAATTCACGATTCTGCAGGGCGCATTTCAAGTGAACAAATACTGGGCCGCTTGGGGCACCCTCGGCGTGATTCTCGGCGCAGCCTACTTGCTCTGGCTTTACCAGCGCGTGATGTTTGGTCCGGTCACCAACCCTGCGAACGAACACTTGCCCGATTTGAATCTGCGCGAAATGGCCACGCTCCTCCCGCTCGTGGTCTTGGCGTTCTGGATCGGCATCTATCCGAAACCGTTCTTCGCGCTCATCGAAAAGCCCGTGCAAAAAATCGTCGAGCAGGTGAATCCCAACTTTTATCAACAGGAGCGCGCGAAATTGCCGCCCGCGCCAACTCCTGGCAATGTGGCGGAGGCAAAGTAAACTCGAACGCCTATGCACATTCCCTTCATCAGCGCGCTTATGGAATACCTCCGGGGAGAAGGCCGCCTCATTCTTCCTGAGATTGAATTGACGCTCTTCGGCTTGGGCATTCTGCTGATTGATTTCACCCTCGGCGTCAGGGAAAGATACTTCAACGCGGGCATAGCCCTTCTCGGAACGGCCTTCAGCGCCTACACGGTGTGGGAGCTGCGGGTTCCCGTTGCCGCAAATGGAGCGCTGTATGGATTTCAGGGCTCGCTCACCGTGGATCCTTTCTTTCTTTTCTTCGCCGCGCTTTTTCTCGCCGCCACCGCGCTGGTCATTCTGCTCTCCGTGAAATTCCTAGAAATCGAGCAAGAGCAGGAGGGCGAATACTACGCGCTGCTGCTTTTCGCTTGCGTGGGCATGATGTTCATGGCTTCTGGCTTTGACCTCATTGTCATGTTCCTTGGCCTCGAAACCATGGCCCTCAGCTTCTACGTCCTTACCGGCTTTCTGCGCCGAGAGAAACGCTCCAACGAAGCCTCTCTGAAGTACGTCCTCCTCGGCGCGTTCAGCTCCGGTATTCTGGCTTACGGTTTTTCGATTCTCTACGGCCTTTCGGCTTCTACGAACGTTGATTCCATCAGCGTGGCGCTGGGCCGCCGCGATGCTTTCGTGAGCTCGATCTTGCACAATCCGCAGCCAGCGACAGCGCAATTCGATCCTTTCCTGCTTCAGTTGCTGCCGGTTCTTGCTTTCGTCCTGGTGGCCGTCGGGCTGTTCTTCAAGGTCGCCGCCGTGCCATTCCATCAGTGGGCGCCAGACGTTTACGAAGGTGCTCCGACGCCCGTTACGATCTTCGTCAGTGTGGCCTCGAAAACCGCGAGTTTCGCGTTGCTCCTCCGTTTGTTCCTTGTTGTGTTTGGAGCCACGCAGGTCAACTGGATGTACCTTGTCGCAGGCATCGCCATCGCCTCTCTGACTTGGGGCAACCTCGCCGCGCTCACGCAGACCAACGTGAAACGCCTCCTCGCTTATTCCTCGATTTCGCACGTCGGCTACGTCTTGCTGGGGCTGGTCGCTTGGGATGAAAAGACAAAAACCCTGTCGGATACGGCGAAAACGGGGATTGCGTTCTATTTGTTCGCGTACATCTTTATGACCGCCGGCGCCTTCGCCATCCTGATCGTGCTCCGCCAGAAAGGCCTCATCGGCGAAGAACTCGAAGATCTAAATGGCTTGTACCAGCGCAGCCCTGCCGCGGCGGTGCTTCTCTTGGTCTTCATGCTTTCGCTCGCTGGCATTCCGCCAACTGCTGGTTTCATGGGCAAGTACTTCATTTTTCTTTCGCTCATCGAAACGCACCATCCGGTGCTCGCGGTATTCGCGGTTCTCTACATCGTTCCCGCGCTCTACTACTACTTCCGCATCGTCGTCCACGCCTGGCTCAAAGCTCCGGGCGAAACCCCGCGTCCCGTCATGAGCAACGCGCAGGCCGTGGCCCTCGGCGTCGCCGTGTTTGTCACGCTGGCCGCCGGGTTGTATCCTGAGCCGTTCACGCGGCTTGCTCAATATGCCTTCGGACGATAAACCCGACGAGCCTTCATCCACTGCGCCGGCAAGGAAGAGCGGGAGGGACATTAGCTCCAACTCAGCTCTCGCCCTTGCGTTTGAGTTGCCTTTCACTCTTGTTGGCCCCGTTGCGGTGGGAGCCGCGATTGGCTATTTCCTCGATCATCGCCTGAACACGAGGCCCTGGCTCACGCTCGTGCTGGGAGCGGTAGGATTCTTCGCCGGCGTCCGCGAAGTTCTGCGCCGCCTGCCCGCCGGCAATGGAAACAATTAGGCTTCCCAAAATGTTGCGCGAGTCCTGTGCAGCGCGGCGGCTTTTTTACCCTGAACCTCGAAGGGTCGCCGTTTTTTTTCCCGCCAGCGGCATTTTATTGTGCGAGGTCCATTAGACGTGGCCAGTCCAACTTCCAGCACCCAAACCGAACGGCGCGTCGGTTGGCTCACTCTCCTTTTCGGCTTTGCGGCCGCTGCCATAGCGGCCGTCCTCCACCACAGTCTCTGGGCCGCCGGCCTGGCCATCGGCAGCGTGCTGGCCTGGCTCAATTTTCGCTGGCTGAGGCGCGCTCTGGACGCGCTGGTCGTTGTTTCGACAGCCCAAGAAGGCCGCGAGAAGCCCAAAGTGCCCGTTACTACCTACCTTGCTGCACTCTGCCGCTACGGGTTGCTGGGTTTCGCCGTCTATGTTATTTTTGTGTCTCTACACGTTCCCCTTGGCAGCATGATTTTGGGTTTTTGCGCCTTAGCAGCGGCGGCCATTGTGGCAAGTGTGTGGGAAATCCTTCGTCCGGCGGACTGACGAGTGGCTGAACACGTTACGCGGTTGACGCAATTCGTGAATCATCTCTTCGGGCACTATGCCGCCGCCCTGCTTGCCGTTTTGCACATCCAGCCGAGCAATCCGGAACTACCCATCCCTGAGCGCGTCGTGATGAGCATCGTCGTAGTAGTAATCGGAACGATTCTGGCCCTCGTTCTGCGCTCGCGCCTTTCCGTCGAAAAGCCCGGTGCCATGCAACAAGTCGCCGAGATTCTGCTTACCAATCCCATGGGCTTCGGTGTCAAGGATTTGCTCGAAGAAAACGTCCACCACGGCGCCAGTCAGTTCATTCCGTTTGTCGGAACGATTTCCGTGTTTGTTCTCGTAGGCAATCTCATGGGAGCTTTCCCCAGCAGCTTTCTGCAAGCGCCAACTGGAAAAGTTGAAGTCCCGCTGGCCTGCGCTGTTCTTACGTTTATTTATTTCAACTGGCAGGGAATCCGCCGCCTTGGTCTAGGGCACTATCTGCTGACCTTCGCGGGCTCGCCCAAGGACTTAGGCGCGTGGATTTTGGCCGTCCTGCTGTTTCCCGTAGAAATTGTCAGCACGACGGCTCGTGTGCTTTCTCTCACCGTCCGTCTCTGGGCCAACATGTTCGCCAGCGATCTCATCTATATAATTTTCCTTACTCTGCTCGCTGGAGGCGCCACCTTTGGGTGGAGCAAGTCTCCCGTGCTCGGCGTTGTACTCGCCATTTTCCCGGCCGCCATTCCTGTGGCCTTTATCGGCCTGCACATTTTCGTGTCCGTCATCCAGGCTTACGTCTTTACGGTTCTCCCCGCCGTCTACCTGGGCCTAGCCACGGCGGAGGAGCATTGATCGAGTCTTGGCTTTTTTCCGTTGTAACGGCGCGCCGGGAATGACTTTTCGGGTTCGTCGCTGCGGAAGCGTGCCGAGATTTGCCGCGCCAAGCCAAACTTGTCATTCCGAGCGAAGCGAGGAATCCTGGCTGGATCTGTCGGGTAATCGGGTCGTTGAGATGGTCTCCATAATCGGCTTTGGTTTTGCCGCTCCAGTGTGAGCCCGGCTGCACGGTGTCCGGGAACCACCTCCTGGCGGCTTACAAGGAGGCAGTCATGAAAAAGCAATGGATCTGGATGTTGGCAATGCTTGTCGTGGTAATGCTGTTCGCCCCCGCCGCGTTCGCGCAGGACCAAGCCGGAGCCGGCAGCAAGGCCCTCTCGGGAATCGCCGTCGGGTTCGGCATGGCCATCGCTGCGTTTGGATGCGGCCTGGCGCAGGGCCGCATCGCGTCCGCGGCCTGCGAAGGCATGGCGCGCAACCCCGGAGCTGCCGGCGCCATTCGCGCGGCCATGATTCTCGGCCTCGTGTTTGTCGAAACGCTAGTGCTTTTCACTCTGGCCATGATCGCCTTAAAGATCTAACCGCTTCCTAGGTTTGTAGAGGGGCGCGCTTCCGCGTCCCTCGATCCCTTTACTGCGACCGGGACTCTCCGAAGGCCTGGAAGTTTCGCCTCCGGCCTTTTCATTTTGGAGTGCAGATTCCCCGGAGCCTCGAAGAGCAGGAATGCTGCCGCTTTTCTTTCGGGTAACCTTGTTGGAGCGCGATTGTTGCTACGGATGAAACCACCCCGCCTTGCCAACGCGCGGGACCGGTGTACAATACCGCCAGTTTTTGAAGTCAGGTTCCTTTCCAAGAGAACAATGCCGGGTCATCATTCGTTTTCCCGATGAATCATCTGCGCGGGCATTGGCCCAACAACGCATTTGGTTCAACAACAAGAGGAACGATGAGAACGGGAATTGCACTTACTGCCTCGATTTTCCTCTTACTAGTCCCGAGTACGTCTCTCACGGCTGAGCCCCAGGCGCCGCCGGCGCAGGCCGAAGGCGTATTTGTCGTTGTCTATCGCGCGCCAAACCACATCACGAGCAGCAGCCCACAGGTGTTTCACGGATTCGCCGACAGCTTCATCAGCTATCTGAAATCGCGCGATGTAAACATCCTTGAAGACCCCGAACGCGGCATCTTGCAGACCGACCAACTCATGTCCGTCGAGAGCCAGCTAAACCTCACGAAGAATGCCGGCGCCCAATACCTCCTTCTGGCCACTGTTGAGCGGCCTTTGAGCAAATGGATCAAAGTCACGGTCCAGTCCTACGATCTCTCGGGCAAGCTTTTGTGGTCGGAAGAAGCCGGCGCCATGGGAGGCATGACCGGAAAGGAAGCCCCGGAGAAGACTTTGAAGTCTCTGCAAAAGAAGCTCGATCCGAGAATCGATAAGCCCGGCCTGCCGAAGAAATCGTCAGCGGCGCCGGCTGCCCCGGCGAAGGAAGAAGCTCCGAAGCCGCTAGCGGTCCGAGGGCAGTCCTAGGAGGAAGAAAATGCGATTCCGCGCCACATGCTCACTCTATGCATTGCTCGCTGTGCCGCTTCTCGGGAGCTCTTCAGCAAAAGGGCAGGAGCCCGCGCCGGCCGCGCAGAGTCAAGCAGAACAGCAAAAACCGAAGACCGGTGACGCGGAGGACGCAAAGAAAGTTGTCCTCAAGGAAGGGACGGAAGTCCACCTGAAGCTGGCGCAAACGATGACTTCCAAAACATCCAGTCTGGGCGAGCCGGTCGAGATGGTACTGGCGGAAGACTTGGCCGTCGGCACGGATGTTGTAGCCCGCAAAGGGACGCGCGTACTTGGCACCGTGGCGGCCGGCAAGAAAACAGAGAAGCAGAAAACCGAAGCCAACGAACTGCGTGTTCGCGCGGAGCACATCAAAGTAGGGCAATCGTTTATCAAACTCACCGGGGAGCAGGCGGGACTTGGGAAGCGCGATAAAGGAAAAATGGTCACTTACGGAATTCTCTTCGGGGTGAGCGGACTATTGCTCTCGTCCAACAAGAAGTTTGTCATTCCCGAGGGAACTCCGGCGACAGCGTATGTGCAGGAAGACATTGCTCTTCCTATCCTACCGGCCGCCGCAAATGGCGCGCCATAAACCATTTGCGAATGACTCGCGAACGATCCCGGCACATTCGAATCAACCGTGAGAGTCGGTCCGCAAGTTTTGAAGCTAACCTGTTCATCATAAAGCGAATACTGGATTGAAGGCGACCTAGCCGGAGCCGTCGCGGAAGCCGTAAGCTCGTTCCCAATGGCCAGCTCGCGATACAAGTGAAGGCCCAATGGAATGCTTTGCCGCAGATTAGTGTCCGAGGAGGGTCGGCCGCAGGATAAAGTTGATTACAGGATTGGGGTACAAACCGAACAGAATCGTGCCAACAAACGTGATGAGCAGCACGGCGTTCACGCCAATCGGGAAGGGCACGGGGCCAACGGCGGCGGCTTCGGCGCTTGGCTCGCGCATGTACATCACCACGATCACGCGCAAGTAGTAGTAAGCGCCGATCACGCTGTTGATGGCCATCAGGATTGCCAGCGAAATCAGGTGCGAATTCACCGCGGCCTTGAAGATGTAGAACTTGCCGAAGAAGCCCGCGGTCACCGGCAGACCGAGCAGCGACAGCAAATAGATGCTCAGCATCGCCGCGACGAACGGCTGGCGCTGTGAGAGCCCGGCGTAGTCGTCAAGTGACAGGTTCTTTTCGCCGTTGCCGCCCAGTTGCGAAACGATGGTGAACGCGCCGAGCTTCACCAGCGCGTAGCTCAGGAGGTAAAACAGCACGGCGGCATACGCCGGCGCAGCCTCCGCCGATCCGCCTTGGGCCATGGCGGTGACTGCGGCGAACGCGACCAAAATATATCCGGCGTGCGCGATCGAACTGTACGCCAGCAGGCGCTTGATGTTGGTTTGCACGAGCGCGCCGAGGTTTCCGGCGAACATGGTCAGCGCGGCGAGCACCCAGAAAGCCCAGAACCAGTATTGCGTCGCCGCGGGAACCGTGGCGAAAATGCGCAGCAGCAGAGCAAACGCCGCAGCTTTCGGTCCTGCGGAAAAAAGGGCGGTGACCGGAGTTGGCGCGCCTTCGTAAACATCCGGCGTCCACACCTGGAACGGCGCGGCGGCTACTTTGAAGCCGAGGCCAATCAGAATCATGGCGAGGCCCAGCTTCAGTAGCGTGTTTGTTCCGTCGGTCAATGCCATTCTGTTGAGCAAAGTCGTGCCCGTTGCGCCGTACACCAGCGCGATGCCATAAAGGAAAAATGCCGTGGCGAACGATCCGAGCAGAAAATATTTCATCGCCGACTCGCTGGACTTCAAAGAATCGCGCCGGTAGCCGGCAAGGACATAACTCGAAATCGAACTCATCTCGAGCCCGATGAAGCCGGTGAGCAGCTCTTGCGCCGATGCGAGTACTCCCATGCCAGCGGTGGCGAAAAACAGGAGGGCATAAAACTCAGCGATAGGGAGTTTTTCACGGTCGAGGTACGGCCCGGCTGCGAGCACCACGAGAAAAGAGACGGTGCCAACCAGCAACCGGAAAAAGAAACTAAACGCATCCGACTGCACGAGTCCGAAGAAGGCCGATCCGCCGCGAGCGAGCGCGAAAAATGCGGCAACCGCTCCCGCGAGCGAGCCAAGCAGCGCAACAAAGGTGAAAAATTTCCGGCTGCGCACGAACGGCTGAAGCAGCATCACCAGCACGCCGAAGCCGCACCAGATCAGCTCGGGCAGCACGCGCTGCATGTCGATGGCTTGAGGAAACATTTAGCGGATTCCGAACCTTTCCACGGCGATCGCCGCGGAAGCGCTCACAGAAACATCTCTTACTTGAGCCTTCGGACTAACGGAAGCGCTCGTTGCTTGCGGCCCGGTGCTGGGAGAGACGCTTTGTCCTAGAGGTTTTGTGCTGGCAGGCGCAACTGCTTCGTACGCGCGCTCTGGTTCCACCTGATCCATCACGGTTTGCGTGGCGGAGGCGGTGCGCCGCGTGATGAACGGCGAATCGATGCCCATCCACAGCGTGACGACCGCCATCGTGGCGAGAATCCATTTCTCGCGGACGGAAACGTCAGGCAGCGTTTTGTTTTTCTCCACGGTGATTTCGCCGAAGAACACGCGCTGGTACGACCACAGCAGGTAGCACGCGGAGAGAATCACGCCGAGCGCGGCCCACGCGGCCCAGCCCCAGTGGCGCTGGTAGGTGCCGAGGAGAATCAGGAATTCGCCGACGAAACCGTTAAGCATCGGCAGGCCCAGCGATGAGAGCGCGACGAAAAGAAAAAACGCAGCGAGTTTAGGCATCGGCGTCGAGAGGCCACCGAATTCGCTAATTTCAAAGGTGTGTCGCCGGTCGTAAAGCATGCCTACGAGCAAAAACAGCGCGCCGGTGGAAATTCCGTGCGCCAGCATCTGGTAAACGGCGCCCTGCATGGAAATGTTATGCAAGGCGAAGATGCCGAGAACGACGAAGCCGAGGTGGCTGACGGACGAATACGCGACGAGTTTTTTCAGGTTGGGTTGCACCAGCGAAACCAGCGCGCCGTAAATGATCCCAATGATCGCCAGTACGGCAACAAAGCGCGCCGCGCGATGCGCCGCTTCCGGAAACAGCGGCAGGCAGAAGCGCATCATGCCGTAGGTGCCAAGCTTCAGCAGTACGCCTGCGAGCATCACCGAGCCCGCAGTGGGCGCTTCCACGTGCGCGTCGGGCAGCCACGTGTGCAGCGGGAAGAGCGGCACTTTGATGGCGAACGCCACGAAGAACGCCAGGAAGAGCAACATCTCCGTGCGCGGCTCCAAAATGACTTGGCCATTCGCCAGAATTTGTTGAATGGTCGGCAAGTCGAAGGTGCCTGTGGCGTTGTAGAGCCAGATGATGCCGACGAGCATCAAAATCGAGCCAGCCATGGTGTAGAGAACGAATTTTACGGCGGCATAGACGCGGCGCTCGTGACCCCAGATACCAATGAGGAACGCCATGGGAATCAGCATCAGTTCCCAGAAGAGAAAGAAGAGGAACATGTCGAGCGAGAGAAAAACGCCGACAACGCCTACTTCAAGAAGCAGCAGCATTACGAAAAATTCTTTGACACGCTTCTGAATACTGCTCCAGGAAGCCAAAACCGAAATCGGTGTAAGAAAAGTCGTGAGGATGACGAGGAATATGCTGATGCCGTCCACGCCGAGATGATAGTGGATCGGAGGCGCGGGGATCCAATTGGCGAATTCCTCGAGCTGGTATCCGGAAGAACCGATGGGGACGCCGCGCAGCAGGAGCAGCGAGAAGACAAATTCCGCGACGGAAACAAGCATGGCGATCGAGCGAATGAACTTGTGATCATCGCCGCGGAGCGTCATCAGCGCCGCCGCACCGACGGCAGGGAAGAAGATCAGCACCGAAAGCAAATGTCCGCCGGAGAGCATCAGCGCACCAACCCCAAAATGGTTTTGCCAGCGCCGGGCCAGAAGAAAATGACCGCGAGCACCACAATCGCGCCGGCCACGACCCACACGGCGTAGCTGCGCGTGTTTCCGGACTGCGAGTGGCGGACACCGTCACCGATGGCCGCCGTACCGTGAGCTACTCCGTTTACCGTGCCATCGATACCGCCAACGTCGACAGCCTTCCAGAACACGTTGGTGGAAAGCCAAAGCAGCGGGCGAACGACCAGCGCGGCGTAAAGTTCGTCGACGTAATACTTGTTCAGCAACGTCGTGTACACCGGCTTCATCGACTTAGCCAGGTCGTCAGGTTTGCGCGGATTCCTGAGATACAGCCAGTAGGCAACGGCGAAGCCAATCAAAGCGGTGCCGAAGGCCACGCCTGCGAGAATCCATTCGAGCTGATGCGTTGCCGCTTCCGTGGCCGCGCCTGCGGCTTCCAGGGCGCCGCCAAAAACGGGCGCCAGGAAATTCGCAAAGTAATCCGGGCCTATCCCCAGCAATGCCGGTGCAGCCAGCAATCCGCCGATGGCCGAGAGAATCGCAAGCACCACGAGAGGGCTGAGCATGCTCCAGGGAGATTCGTGGACGTGAACTTTGTGCTCGTCATAGCGCGGCTTGCCGTTGAAGGTGAGGAAAATTAGCCGGAACATGTAGAACGCCGTTAGCAGGGCAGTGAGGAGTCCCACGAAGTAGAGCGGATGCCGGCCACCTTCGCGGACGTACGCGGCGTGAAGAATAGCGTCCTTGGAGAAAAATCCGGCCAGCGGCGGAATGCCCGCGATGGCAAGCGTCGCGATGAACATGGTGGCGTATGTCCACTTGATTTTCGATCGCAGACCGCCCATTTTGGGCATTTCCTGCTCGCCGCCCATGGCGTGAATGACGGAACCGGCGGCAAGAAAGAGAAGCGCTTTGAAAAATGCGTGAGTCATCAAGTGAAAGATGCCCGCCGTGAATGCTCCCACGCCACAAGCAAGGAACATGTAGCCGAGCTGGCTGACGGTGGAGTAGGCCAGGACCTTCTTGATGTCGGTCTGCACCAGGCCGATGGTGGCAGCAAAAAACGCGGTGGCGCAGCCCACGGTCCCAACGACAACCAGGGCTGTTCCCGAGTGTGTAAAAAGAAGGTGCGACCGAGCGACGACGTAAACTCCCGCAGTGACCATCGTTGCGGCGTGAATCAACGCGCTGACCGGCGTGGGGCCTTCCATGGCGTCGGGCAGCCAGACATAAAGAGGAAGTTGCGCGGATTTGCCCGTCGCGCCCATGAACAGCAGCAGGCCGGCGATCGTCAGGGTTCCGAACTGACCGAATGGTTCGACGGCCCAGCCTGCGGCGTGTTGCGCATCGAAAAGCGTCTGGAAATCGAGGGTGTGGAATGCGCGGAACAGGAGAAACATGCCGAGCATAAAGCCGAAATCGCCTATGCGGTTGACGATGAAGGCTTTTTTGCCTGCATCGGAGGCAGACTTTTTCAGGAACCAAAAACCAATGAGCAGATAACTCGAGAGGCCGACGCCTTCCCAGCCGACGAACAGGAGCACGTAATTGGCGGCCAGAACCAGAATCAGCATGAAGAACATGAACAAATTCAGGTAGGAGAAAAAGCGGTAGTAGCCGCCTTCATGGGCCATGTAACCCGTGGAGTAAATGTGGATGAGCCAGCCAACGCCGGTGACGACCAGCAGCATGACGACGGTGAGCTGGTCCATTTGCAAGTCGAAGCCGGCGCGGAAATTGCCGGCGGTGATCCAGGTGAAAAACTCCCTATGGAAGAGTTCGCCGTGCCGGTCGATAACAAATTCGCGAACGGCTTCAAGCGCGCAAAGGAACGAAAGCCCCGTTGAGGTGATGGCGACGGCGGAGACGTATTTATTCGGCCACTTCGAGCCGAAAAGCCCGTTGATTGCCGAGCCGAGGAGCGGCAGCAGCGGGACAATCCACAAATACTGGAGCATCGGTTGTTCGGGCATCAGAGTTTGAGCAAGTCCACGCGCTCGACGTTGAGCGTTTGCCGGTTGCGCGCAATCAAGATGATGATTCCCAGGCCGACGGCGGCTTCCGCGGCGGCGACCACGATCACGAACAGGACAAAGACCTGTCCGTCGAGTTTGCCGAGCGCCTGACTAAACGCGACGAAGGCCAGATTCACGGCGTTGAGCATCAGCTCGATGGACATGAAAATGGTGATGACGTTGCGCTTGAAGATGAAGGCGAACACGCCCAGGCCAAAGAGAATCGCGCTCAGAATAACGTAGTAATTCGTGGGGACCATTTCAGCTTTTCTCCCGCTGCGCCAGAACCACCGCGCCCAGAATCGCCACCAGGATGAGAAACGAAGTCAGCTCGAAAGGATAGACGAAATCCTTGAAGACCATTTCGGAAATGCCTTTGGTCGAAGAGAGCGCGCCCGTTTGCCTAGCAGCTTCCACGCTGGCGCCGGACTTCGCAATCGTCGCGGCCACAAAAGCGGCTAACGCCAACACCAGAAGCAGTCCCGGCGGGCCGGCTATTTTCGAAAGGCTGGTGTGCTCTTCGACTCCTGCATTGAGCAGCATGATGACAAAAACAAAAAGCACCATAATCGCGCCGCCGTAGACGATGATTTGCACGGCGGCGACAAACTCCGCGCCCATGAGCAAGTAAAGTCCGGCGAGCGCCACCATCACGACGATGAGGGAAAGCGCGCTGTGAATCGGATGCTTTTGGAGAATCAGACTGATTGCGCCAATCACCGCGAGCGCCGCGAGCACGAAGAAAACGATGAGCGGCGCCGTCATGGGCGACCCCAGGTTATCTTTGCGAGGATTACGAAGCTCGTGAGGATAACATTCACGATGGAAACTGGGAGCAGCAGCTTCCAGCCAAATGCCATCAACTGGTCATAGCGAAAACGCGGCAGAGTCCCGCGCATCCAGACATAAACGAAAAGGAAGACTAACACCTTCGAAAGAAACCAGAACGGCGCCTGAATGAAATCGTTGAACTGATGGGGCAACACGATCAGAGCCAAGCCTAGCGCTGCGAGCACCGCACCCAGGCCGGGGAGGATGACTCGGCCGAAAGCTGTCTCGTAGCGGAAGCCGTCCATGATGACCCATAAGCCGAAAGGAATCAGAATCACCGAAGGCAGATAGTGCGTGACGGTCCAGGAGACGGGAAAGGGGGAAAGCCATCCGCCAAAAAACATGATGGTGCACAAACACGAGACCGTGATCATGCTGGTGTATTCGGCGATAAAGAACATCGCGAATTTGAAGCTGGCGTATTCCGTATGGAAGCCGGCGACGAGTTCGGACTCGGCTTCGGGGAGGTCGAAGGGCACGCGGTTGGTTTCGGCGACGGCTGCGGTGAAGAAGCAGAAGAAGCCGAGAATTTGCGGCCACAGGTTCCAACCGAAGATGCCCCATTCGGGCCGACGCGCCTGTGCGTTGATGATGTCGCGGAGGTTGAAGCTGCCGGCCATTAACAGAACCCCCACGACGGACATGGTGAGCGCCAGTTCGTAGCTGACCATTTGCGCGGAGCTGCGCAGGCCGCCGAGAAGCGGATACTTGCTGTTAGAAGACCAGCCGGCGAGCGCCACGCCGTAGACGCCGAGGGCGGTGATTGCGAAAAGGGCGAGAATCCCGATATTCAAATTTAGCGGCGCGATGCCGAGATAAATGTCGTGGCCGAAAAGATGAAGCGGCTCGGGGCCAAACGGGATGATCGCGATGGAAGTCAGCGCCAGGGCCAGCGCGAGCAAGGGGGCCAGGTAGTAGACAAATTTATCCACGCCGGCAGGCGTCGGATCTTCCTTGAAGAGAAATTTCAGGCCGTCGGCCATCGGCTGGAGAAGACCATGCGGGCCGACGCGATGCGGTCCCCAGCGGGACTGGATGTGCGCCACGACCTTGCGCTCGAACCAAGTGAGATAGGCGTTCACCGTGAGCACGATAAAAAGGAGAACGGCGATTTTGACAATGGTGATAACCAGTTCGGCGTTGGCGGTTAAGAGCGAGCGCACGGTTAGACGTCCGCCTCTGGCAAGGATTCCATCATGGTACACCAGCGAGTCAGCGTGCCGCTGGTGAAAAGATTGTCGTTCGCGGAGCGGATCAGTCCGGCGGGGACGTCGTAGGGCGCATGGCCGTTTCGGGCGAATTGCGCGCGAGTCGATTCCGCGCCTCCGGTGAGCAAGCCCGCGAGAGGGACGTTGTAGGCAGGGACCGCTTTGCGAATTTCTTCGAAGGCTGCGCCGGCGGTCTTGTAGTGGAACGCTTTGCCGAGGCCCTGCTTTTCGAGTTGATGCGAGAGGATGCGCAGCAAGTCAAAATCGCTGCGCGGGCCCATGATTTCGGCGCCTTTGCGAAGCAATTGAATTTCGCCGGAAGTGTTCGCGACCGTGCCGTCTTTTTCGTAAGCGGACGCCGCGGGAAGGACGATATCGGCGGCTTTGGCCGTTTCGGTCAGGAACATTTCCTGCACGATGAGAAGTTCGAGTTTCCCGCGTCCCGCGCCGGGCTTGCCGAAATGCACGAGGGGGTTTGCGCCGACAACCAAGAGGGCTTTGAGGTTTCCGGACTGCGCGGCTTCGACCATTTGCGGCGCGGTCATCCCCGGTTTGGAGGAAAGCATGCAGCCCCAGAGCTGCTCGAAGGATTCCCGGGCTTTGGCATCGTCGACGCGGGCATAGCCGGGGAAGCGGTCGGGCAACAGGCCCATGTCCGCGGCTCCACGGGAGTTGGAATAGTCGCCGAGCGCCATGTAACGCGTCTTGCCGGGGAGCTTCGAGCCGAAGGCCATGAGCGTGGCGATAGCAGCTCCAGAAAGTTCCGCGCCAAAGACGATGGCGACGTCACTCTCGGCTTCGAGCGCGGCTTTCAGCCGAACGAGTTGTTCGACGAGTTCGGACGGGAGCTGGCCCTCTTCGTGGGCAAGCCATTTGAAAATGGCATGTTCCTGTCCTGGAGCGATTTTCACGAATTGATTCGCTTTGCGCTTCAGTTTGATTTCGTTGGAATTGATGAGGAAGAGCTTGGTTCCGAAATGGCGAATGCCGCTGCGGATTTGCCACGCTACGAGTGGATTTTGATTTGACGGATCGTTGCCGATGACCAGGACGGCTTTGGATTGATAGAGCTGGTCCATGGTGAGCAGGGAATCAGGGGCGCGATCGCCGAGCGCGGTGATGAGTCCGGCGTAGTCCGCAGTGCGGTGGTGATCGATGTTGTTCGTGCCAAAAGTTGCGCGCGCCAGCCGCTGAAGCAAGTAATTCTCTTCGTTGCAGGTGCGATTGGAACCAATGAAGCCTATCGCTTCCTTGCCGCCGGCGTCATACGCGGTTTTCAACTTTGTGGCTGCTGTTTGAGCGGCTTCTTCCCAAGAGACGGGGAGCAGCTTGTCGCCTTTGCGAACAAGCGGCTGGCGGATGCGCTCGGGATGATTGGTGAAATCGAAGCCGAAGCGGCCTTTGACGCAGAGAAAATCCTTGTTGATGCCGCTGAGGTCGCGGTTGTTCGCACGCAGGATTTCGTGGTTGCGGACGCTCAGAGTAGTTTTGCAGCCGTTCGAGCAATGCGCGCAAACGGTTGGCACGTACTGCATTTCCCAGGGGCGCGTTTTGTACCGATAGGTTCCGCTGGTCAGCGCGCCAACGGGGCAGATATCAATGCACATGCCACACTCTTCGCATTCGAGGTGATCTTCGCGGTTCGGGATGATGACGCTGTTCGCACCGCGCATGCCTACGCCGAGGGCTTTGACGTCCATGCCCTCGTCGCAAACCCGCACGCAGCGGAAGCACAAAATGCAGCGCGGGGCGTCGTAGTAGACCAGCTCCGACCATTTTTCTTCGGGGCGGTGGATTTTTTCTTCGACGAAGCGGCTGGAATCCGCGCCGTAGCGGAAGACCATGTCTTGCAGCTCGCATTCGCCGCCCTTATCGCAGACCGGACAATCAAGCGGGTGATTGGTGAGCAGAAACTCGAGCATGTACTTGCGGGCCTGGCGGACCTGGTCCGTGTCGGTACGAACGACCATGCCGTCAGTGGCGACGAGCGTGCAGGCGGTTTGGAGCTTCGGCGCTTTCTCCACTTCCACGAGGCACATGCGGCACGCGGCCTGGAGTGAGAGTCCCGGGTAGTAGCAGAAGGAGGGGACTTCCGTGCCGAGCCGCCGCGTGGCTTCAATGACCAGCGTCCCGGGTGGCACCTGAATCCCGCGGTCGTTCACCTTCAGATTGATGAGTTTCTGGTCGGACATGAATTCCTAGCGCGCCCCTTTGCGTTTTCTATTCTTATTTGGCGCCAACGAGCGCTCCCGCAGATTTGTAAGGGCAACGGCCTTTCAAATGGTCCTCAAACTCGCCGCGCCATTTTTTCATGATGCTGATCGTGGGCATCGCTGCCGCATCTCCGAGCGGGCAGAATGTGCGGCCCAACATGTTCTTCGCGAGGTCGGCGATGAGGTCGATGTCTGCTTCGCGACCGAAACCGGCGTGAAAGCGCTCGAGCGTCTTGCGCAGCCAGGTGGTTCCTTCGCGGCACGGGATGCACCAGCCACAGGACTCGTGCGCGTAGAAGTGCATGATGCGGCGAGCCATGTCCACCATGCAGGTGTCTTCGTCCATTACGACCATGCCACCGGAGCCCAGCATCGAGCCGGCTTTGGCGACCGCATCGTAGTCCATGGGGATGTCAATTTCGTCGGCGGTGAGAAGCGGGCAGGAGCTTCCACCGGGAATGACGGCTTTCAGTTTCTTGCCGTCTGCGATGCCGCCCGCCACTTCGTAAATGAACTTTTTCATGTTCATTCCGAGAGGGACTTCGTAAATGCCGGGCTTTTTGACGTGACCTGCGACGCAGAGCATGCGCGTGCCGCCATTTTTCGGCGTCCCGCGGTTGGCATAGGCTTCACCGCCTTCGCGAATGATGGATGGGACGGCGCTGAGGGTTTCCACGTTGTTGATGATGGTGGGGCAGCCGTATAGCCCGACAACGGCAGGGAACGGCGGCTTGATGCGAGGGTAGCCGCGCTTGCCTTCCAACGACTCCATCAAGGCGGATTCTTCGCCGCATTCGTACGCGCCGGCGCCGGTGTGAATCAGCAAGTCGAAATCGAAGCCGCTGCCGAGAATGTTTTTGCCTAAGTAGCCGGCGTTATACGCTTCGGCGATGGCGGCATCCACGATGTCTAGGACGTAGCGGTATTCGCCGCGAATGTAAATGAATCCCTGATGCGAATGGATGGCGCGGCCCGCGATGACCATACCTTCGATCAGTTGGTGCGGATCCATTTCCATCAGCGGGCGGTCTTTGCAAGTGCCCGGCTCGCTTTCGTCGGCGTTGCAGATGACATACTTTGCTTTCGGCGAATCCTTTGGCACGAAGGACCATTTCATTCCCGTGGGGAAGCCCGCACCGCCGCGCCCGCGCAGGTTCGACTTTTTCACTTCGTCGATGACGGCCTCCGGCGTCATTTCCTTCAGCGCTTTCTCCAGCGCTTTGTAGCCGCCTTGCATTACGTAGACGTCGAGCTTGTGCGAATCCTTCACGCCCCAGCGGCGGCTGATGAGGGGTGTTTCGAGGACGTTCCGTTCATGAAGCGCGCCGGAAATGACAGGCTCCGGTTCGGGGTGTCTGCCCGCGTCGAGTTCCTCGATGATGCGGTCAAATTTGAGAGGCGTCAGGTTTTCGTAGAAGTCGTAATTCACCTGCATGGCGGGCGCGCCGGTGCATGCGCCGATGCACTCGACCTCTTCGAGAGAGAATACGCCGTCCTCGGTAGTTTCCTTGTGTCCGATTTCGAGGCGCTTTTTCGCGCGGTCAAGAATTTCGTAGCCGCCCTTGAGCATGCACGCGACGTTGGTGCAGATTTGCACGTGATGCTTGCCCATGGGCTTGCGATGTAGCATCGAATAGTAGGCCAGCGTTTCTTCGACTTGAACGTTGTTCAGGTCCAGGCGGCGCGCGATTTCGGCGATCATTTCATTACTGATGTAGCCGAACTCGTCCTGCGCGTACATCAGCATGGGGATGAGCGCGCTGCGCTTTTGCGGATAGCTGGTTTGCAGCTTCTCGAACTTGGCCGAAAGTGTGGGAGAAAGTTCCATGGCTACCTGTCGACTTCTCCGAGCACGATGTCAATCGTCCCGATGCAGGCGACCACATCCGCGATCAACTGCCCTTCGATGAGTTTGGGCAAGGCCTGCAAGTTGATGAACGAAGGCGAGCGGAAGTGCACGCGCAGCGGCTTCGGGGAGCCGTCGCTGGCCACGAAGCAGCCTAGTTCGCCTCGCGGAGACTCCACGGCGACGAACGCTTCGCCAGGCTGAGGTGAGAAGCCTTCCGTGAAAATCTTAAAGTGGTAGATGAGCGCTTCCATCTCCGTCTTCATTTTTTCGCGCTGCGGCGGAATGATTCCGGGCGCATCCGCCTTGACCGGGCCTTCGTCCGTGATTCGTTCCATCGCCTGTTTGATGATTTTCAGGCTTTCGCGCATCTCCGCCACGCGGATCAGGTACCGCGCGTAGCAATCGGACTCCGTGCGCGTGGGCACGTCAAAGGTAAATTCCTCGTAGCTCGAATAGGGGAACACCTTGCGGTTGTCGTAAGCCACGCCCGCGGCGCGAAGTGTCGGGCCAGTCATGCTTAGAGCCACTGCGTCTTCGGGAGAAATGCAGCCGATGCCCTTGGTGCGGCCGATCCAAATGGGGTTTTCGGTGAGCAGCGTTTCGTATTCGTCCACGCGGCTCGGCATCATGTTTAGGAATTTTTGCACTGCCTGGCGCCATCCTGCGGGCGGGTCGAGCGCAACGCCGCCGATGCGAATGTAACTGGTCATCATGCGCTGGCCGGCGAACATTTCGAAAATTTTCAAAATCTCCTCGCGCTCGCGGAAGCAGTAAAGGAAGACCGACATCGCGCCGAGGTCAATGGCATGCGTTCCGAGCCAAACCAAGTGCGAGGAAATGCGCTGAAGCTCGACCATCATCACGCGGATGTATTGCGCGCGCTTGGGCACTTCGAGGCCGAGCAGCTTTTCCACCGCCATGCAGTAAACGAGATTGTTGCCGAGCGGGTTCAGATAATCCATGCGGTCGGTGAGGGTGATGGCTTGCGAGTAGGTCTTGTCTTCGCAAGATTTTTCGATGCCGGTGTGGAGATAGCCGAGATCGGGGACCGCTTTCACCACGGTTTCGCCATCCAGCTCCAGCAAAATGCGCAGCACGCCGTGCGTGGACGGATGCTGCGGTCCCATGTTGAGGACCATCGTTTTAGCTGCGCCGGTAACGGTATCAACGGTCGTCATCGTAAGCTGCTCTTCTTAAAGAGGTCTCCCGAATTAAAGACGTCTCCAGAATTGGGCACATCACGGAAGCCGGGAACGGGGAAATCTCTCCGGAGCGGATAACCCTCCCAATCCTCGGGAAGCAGAATCCGCCGCAAATCGGGGTGCCCGGAGAAGCGAATGCCAAACAGGTCGAAAATTTCGCGCTCCAGCCAGTTCGCGCCGGGCCAGACGGGGACGAGCGAGTCCACGACGGGATCCTGGCCCGTCAAGCGCACCTGCAAGCGCAAGCGGTCGCGTCTGGGGATTGCCACCAACTGGTAGTTCAGCTCAAATCGCGGTTCAACCGGGTAGCGGTCCACGCAAGTGGCGTCCGACAGCAGGTTAAACTGCAATTTCGCGTCCGCGCGGCAGCGTTCTGCTGCGGCCCGAAGCAAGTTGCGCGGCACGACGATCGTCGTTTCGCCCCGAAATTCCATGACTTCCGAAACCGCGGTTGGGCTCCACGAGCGCAGGGTTTCGACAACAACATTAGCGTTTTGGCTGGAAGACTCCGTCACAATTCAATCCCACAAGCGCCGTTAAGGCTATTGATGCCAGTCCAGCGCGCCCTTTTTCCAGAGATAGAGATAACCGACCAGGAGAACGGCGATGTACACCATCATTTCTACAAAGCCGTACCAGCGTAAACTGCGAAAGATGTAGGCCCAGGGGTACAGAAAGATGGCTTCCACATCGAACAAAATGAAAACCATGGCCACGAGGTAGAACTTTACAGAGAAGGGCTCCCGCGCGTCCCCGGTGGGTTCCATGCCGCATTCATAGGCTTGCTGCTTCGCCCGGCTGGGGCGCCGCCATCCCACCAAAACTGAAACCGCTGTCAACGCCCCGGCGAGGCCAAAGGCAATCAGCAGGTGTAGGAGAAGTGGAGCATAGGTATGTAAGCCGGAATCCGTCATAGTCAAATTGCTATAATACGTTTTAGCAGGCCGCTCGGTCAATTCGGGCGAAAAGATTTTTGAGAGGTTTTTGCCGCCGGTGCTCGAGCCGGAGCAAATATCGACATGGCTTTTGGCCACAATTCCAATGTGACAGTTGCAGGCGACACCTATCACGTGCAGACAGAAGAGCGTGGGGCGGCGCACGCGCTGATTGACACGACGGTTTACCTGCGTGGGCGCGTGCTGCACCGCCGCACGAACAGCTTCAGCGACCTTCTTCCGTTGAATTCGGAACGGGAGCAGGCGCTGAAACTTCGCGTGGATACCCAGCATCGCAGCGTCGTGGACGAGATTCGCTCTGGGAAGCTTCAGTTTGCCGCTGGCAATGATGCCAAGGCGGCCGCGCCCCTTGCTGCGGCTGGCGCGGCGGCGGGATCAGATGCCGGTTTGCGCATGGAGTTGCTCAATGCCAAGACGTGGCTGTCTGGCAAGCGCGCGCATTTGCAGGTTGCGGTGAACGACCACGCCAACAAGCCCGTCGAACGCGCTACGGTGATGGCTCGTGTGGAGGGCGCGGCGGAGCCTGCATCGTTTTCCGCGGAAACGAACTTGCTCGGCCGCACGATAATCGAATTTGACATGCCGCCGCTGGCGGTCCCGGAAGGGGCGCTGGTGGTGGAGGTCTCCAAGGGGAAAGCGCGCGGGCATTTGCGTTTTCAACTGCGCGCGAAGCCGCGCGTGCCATCGGCGAACTGAGAATCTTGCTGAGGTTTGCAAGTACCTTATGATTGCAATTACCGTGAATGGCGAGCAACGGGAAACGAAGCCAGGTTCCACGGTTACGGATTTGCTTCACGAGATGGGCTTGGACCCGGGCCGCGTGGCGATTGAACGCAATTTGGAGATCCTTTTGCGTCCGGAGTGGCAGAAAACCAGCGTTCAGCCCGGCGACCGCTACGAGATTGTGCAATTCGTCGGCGGTGGATGAGACTCGGGATGGGTAAATCGTTGCTGGTGCCGCAGCGTGCGAAAGGCTCGATAGCCCCACGTAAAGCCAAGTCCTATGTGCTAGATTTGCTGTAGTTGCGGAGGCCCCTCATGCTTAGTACGCGCACCCGGTCTTTCGTTTCCGCGCTTGCAGGCGTCCTTCTGGTTTGGCCACCTTGCGCAGTTTTCGGCGCAAACCTGTCTGACGAGGCGGTGCGCGAAGCGTACTTTCTCGGCCAGCGAAACGACGAAAAAACTGCTCGATTCTTGGACGCTTACCGGCGCCACCTCCCCATGCCGAAGTCAGGCCTCTACGTTTCTGAAGTCGAACTGTTCACGCCTTACGCGGAAACGGTCGACCTCTCTCGCCAGCGCTCGTTCGGCTACAGCGCCCAGCAGGCGGAGCAGGAATACCGTGCTCGCGGCGATGTTTTTCGCCTCCGCGTGCGCGTGTTTTTCACCGACACTTACTCGCAGCCGACTTATGCTCAGGCCGCGACGCAGAAGGACGGCAGGAAACCGAAGCTTGATCGGGATGCTCGCTCGTATTCGAGCGGCTGGCCCGGTTTTCAGGTGCAACTTTGGCAAAAGGACAAGCTCATCGAGCCACTGGGGATTCCCGACATACCGGTCTTCCGTGGTTACACTGCCGGCGGCGCGTACTACGGCTTCGACGTTGTTCTGCACTATGACGGGGATGAGATTACTTCCGGCGACGCCGAAGTCGTAGTCCTCACTCCAGAGGGTCAGCGCGTGGCTGCTGATTTTGATCTCGCGAAACTTCCCTAGGCCCGCGAAACGCTGGGTAAATTTTCAAAGGCCTTTCAGCAGGTGTCCCATTTTGCGCTTTTTTGTTTTTAGGTAAGCGCGAGAAACTTTCGATACGCGGGGCTGGCAGGGGACGCGTTCCACGACTCGAATTCCTGACTTTTCGAGTTGGCGCACTTTTTCGGGATTGTTGGAAAGTAGACGGATGCGCTTGGCGCCCAGTTTTTTCAGGACTTGCGCGGAGAAATCATAGTCGCGAGCGTCGGCGGCGAATCCCAGCTTCTCGTTCGCCTCGACCGTGTCCATGCCGGCGTCCTGCAACTGGTAAGCGCGAAGCTTGTTCATCAAGCCGATTCCCCGGCCCTCTTGGGGAAGATAGAGCAAAATTCCCGATGGCGCCTGCCCGATTTTTTTCATCGAGAGTTCGAGCTGCGAGCGGCAATCGCACCGCAGCGAGGTCAGCACGTCTCCCGTCAGGCACTGCGAATGGACCCGCACGAGCGGTGCGGTCTTTCCGTTCAAGTTTCCCCGGACCAGCGCCACGGCTTCCTCATTTTTGCCCTGGCCCTGAAAACCAAAGATCGTAAACCGCCCGTAGCGAGTGGGAAGATCTGCCCGGGCGATCTTTTGCACGTTCGCATTCTTCTTGCTCGTACGTCGGCCTTCTGGCGATTTCATGCTCATGGGAAACGAGCAGTATAACAGGACCGCCATTTCGTTAGGTTGCCTCGTCTTTCCCCTTTGGGCCAACTCACTTTACTTCGCCCTGCGGATTGGCTAGCGTTACCTGAGACGAGGACCGTCCATGGATCCCGCTACAACAGTTCGCGAATTCCTCTTCACGTTGTTGCTGAAGGTGGCCGTGGCGTCTTCGTTTGCCGCCCTGCTCGTCCGCTGGGGTAGCTTTCGGCGTGTGATTTTCACGGAGCAGCGCGACCCGGATCAAAAACTGAAATTGATGCTTTTTATGGTGGCGCCGCTCATTTTAGGAGTGACTCTAAGGCTGATTGGCAAGCCGAGCTATAACTTCGCCGACTTGTCGCTTGAAGGAGCATTCCTCATGGGCTTGCTGGGTGGGCGCGTGGTCGGTCCCATCGGCGGGGCCATTATTACGATCCCCGCGTTGGTGGGACACGAATGGCTGGCCATGCCCGCGGCGTCCGCGGCGGGTTTGCTGGGCGGGTTAATTCGACAAGCCATTCCCAATAAAGAGGATCTTTGGAATTTTGGGCCGTTCACTTTTTTGAACATTCCCAAGGCCACCGTTCGCCTGTTGCGCAAGGCGGAATTGTCTTGGGAGATGGCGCCGCTCGCAGCCTGTGTGGGGTTAGAAGTGGGCCGCGTGGCGCTGGTGATGGCAACTCACAAACCGAAATGGCTGTTCGCCATTCATGCGGGGTGGGACTGGCAGCTGGTTCTCGCGGTGATCGCCACGTTGATGTCGGTGGCGTCTCCGCTGAAAATCTGGAACAACACGCGAAACGAGATGAACCTCGAGCGTCACCAGCAGCTTCTGCTGAAGGCGCGGATGGATGCGCTTTCGCGGCAGATTAATCCGCATTTTCTCTTTAACACGCTGAATACCGTGACGGCGCTTATCCGTTTTGATCCCGACTCGGCGCGCGGTGTGGTGCTGAAGCTGAGCAATATTCTTCGCAGGCTGCTGCGGAAGCATGAAACGTTTGTTCCGCTTCGCGAGGAATTGCAATTCATTGACGATTACCTGGACATCGAAGTGGCCCGCTTCGGCCGCGAAAACCTGGAAATCGTGAAGCACATTGACGATGCGGCGATGGAGGCCTTCGTCCCAAGCATGTTGTTGCAGCCGATTGTTGAAAACTGCCTAAAGCACGGGCTCGCGCCGAAAATCGGTGGGGGAAAGATCGAACTGCGTACCGTGGGGCGAGATGGCCGGCTCAGCATCGAGATTGAAGATAACGGCGTCGGAATCTCAGAAGAAAAACTGCCGCACGTTTATGTCGAGGGAATTGGGTTGAGCAACGTGCGGGAGCGCCTGCGCGTGTTGTACGGAACCGATTTTCAGCTCGATATCCAGAGCCAGCTGAGCGAGGGCACTCTGATTCGCATCGATATTCCCGAGCTGGTTCCAGCGCTTCAGGAAGTTCGAAGGTAACGGCGGCGCCGTTGTCCGCAGCGTTCGGCGAACTCACGTTCGCCTCTCGGTCCCCTGCACATTGTGCAACAGGCGTTGTAATCGGCGATGATTGAGCTTCTTCCTGTAAATGTGGCTTGACAGCGATGTTGCTGCCGCCTAGAGTGTCGGCCATCGTGATTCTTTTGCAGGAATGCATCAAACGTTTCAGTTTGGGTCTGCGTTCTGAGATGGTTTCAAAATGGAGAAGAAGATGACCAATCGGCGTTCTTGGCTTTTGCGTGGCGGTGTCCTGGTTTTGGCAGGGTGCGGTTTGTTGGTCGCGCAACTTTGCGCGCAGGAGCAAAAGGCAGCCGTGCCCAAGAGCGCTTCTGCACCGGCAAAAAGCGCGCCGGCAACGGCAGCAGTGGCGTCGAACGCGCCCGCTGCCGCCGTGGTTCACGGCCAGGAATTGACGGCCGCTGATATTTCCGCTTTTTTCGATGGATTGCTGCCGGAGCAGATTGAAAAGGCCGATATTGCGGGCGCCGTTGTCGCCGTCGTGAAAGACGGCAAGGTTCTTTTTGAGAAAGGCTACGGCTACTCCGACGTTGAAAAGAAAACCCCGGTGTCGCCGCAGGACACGCTGTTCCGCCCGGGCTCCATCTCCAAAACGTTTACCTGGACCGCGGTCATGCAGCAAGTGGAACAGGGCAAGCTCAATCTGGACGCGGATGTAAATCAGTATCTCGACTTCAAGATTCCTCCGACTTTTGGCAAGCCGACGACTCTGCGCGACATCATGACGCACCGCTCCGGCTTGGAGGAAACCATCAAGGATTTGTTCGTCGGCGAGCAGAAGGAATTGACACCCATGGCGCAGTACCTGCCTACGCATTTGCCGAAACAGATTTTTGCGCCGGGCACAATTCCCGCTTATTCCAATTACGCGACGACGGTCGCGGCCTACGCCGTCCAGCGCGTCTCCGGGCAGGATTTTTATGATTACGTAGATGAACGCTTCTTTAGGCCCCTGAACATGACTCGCGCCACGTTCCGGCAACCCCTTCCTGATTCCTTGAAGCCGTTCATGTCCAACGGCTACGACCTCGGTTCCGGCAAGCCCAAGCATTTCGAGTGGGTGGAAGTAGCGCCCGCCGGCTCGCTGTCCGCCTCCGCGGATTCCATGGCGCATTGGATGATCATGCATTTGCAAAACGGCCGCTATGGAGACGCGCAGATTCTCAAGCCGGAAACGGCGATCGCCATGCACGCGCGGCAAGAAGGCTGGCCCGCCGGGATGAACGCCATGTGCCTGGGCTTTTACGAACAAAACTTGAACGGTCACCGGGTCATTTCGCACGGGGGCGACACCGAGCAGTTCCACAGCGATTTGTTTCTGATTCTCGATTCGAACGTGGGATTGTTTGTTTCTTACAACAGCGCGGGACGGCCTGAGCACGGCGACTCGCGCGGCGACTTGTACATTAAATTTATGAATCGCTATTTCCCGGCGGCCCTCGAGAAGGAGACCGCCCTCGCCACGGCGAAAGAAGACGCGCAGAGCGTTGCCGGGCCCTACAAAATCAGCCGCCGTTTTGAGACGAATATCCTGGCTCTAACCACCGTGCTGGGGCAGGCAAAGATTGTCGCCGACCCCAAAGACAACACGATTTTCCTCGACGGCCTCTTCAAAAAGGAAAACGGCCAGCCTCGCCACTTCCAGGAAATCGCCCCCCTGCTTTTCAAGAGCGTCGACGGTCCGGAGAAGCTCGCTTTCGTGAAGGACAACGATGGCCGACGCGTTGGTTACCTCGACTATCCTTTCATGGTACTGCAGGAAGTGGACTCTGCTCTCGACAAACAGGCTTTCAACTACTTCGTGATGTGTCTGGGCATCGGGATGGTGGTCCTGACGATTCTTTTTTGGCCCATCTCGGCCATTCTGCGGAAACACTACCGGCAGTCGTTAACGCTCGACCAAACTGCGCGGAAATGGCGACGTTGGGCGAAGATCGCCTGCATTATTGACCTGGTTTATCTGCTGGCCTTCCTCTGGGTCTTTACTCTTCTGCAGAAGTTGGCGCTCGGCTCGGGCGGCGACTTCAAACTGCATCTGCTGCAGGTCATCGGCCTCCTTGGGGGAATCGGGGCCTTGCTCACGGTAATTGCGGCCTTCAAGTCCTGGACCGACTCGGCGCAATGGGTCTGGTACAAGATCTGGAATACGCTGCTAGCCGTAGGGTGTGTGGGCCTGTTCTGGTTCCTGGTGCACTGGCACCTTTTAAACTTAGATCTTCATTACTGAGCACGCACGATCACCCTTACTGCCTTGAAGGAGCCGCGCCGGTTGCAGCACTCGGTGCGACGCGGTACGCGACGCCATTTTGCTTAAGCAGAGCGACGGCATAGCGGATGGGGATCGCCGCGCCTGGCGGTTCTGCGGAGCGTTCCTCCTCCCTGGCAAAGGAGGCTAATCCATTGCGGACCCACTGCCCCTCGATGAGGCCAACAACCGCGCGCGCGTCCGCCGTTAGCACGGGTGAACCACTCTGCCCTAGCGTGACGGGATGACTCAAGAGAAAGACATCTGCGGCCGGACCAGACTTCGCGAATTGCGTTTGCTCGATCGAAAGCACCATGCCCGTGGCGCGATCCTCCAGGGGCAATTGAAAGCTTCGCGGATTCCGGATATTCGCCGGGTGGAGTGACAGCGCAAGCACGGCCTGACCGGGTGCAGTCGCGTCAGAAGCCAAAGATAGAAAAGCCACGCGATAGCGGCTGGAAAACGGATTGGGAGTTGCGCGAACAATCGCTGTATCGTGCTCCCTATCGACGGCGACGACGGTTAGCGGCAGCAACTGCGGCGGGCGGTTTGGGCGAGTGACCAGCATCGAGGGCTGACCGCCGTTCTTGAATGTGTCGAGGACATGCGCGACGGTCAGAAGGTAGCCTTGATCGTTGATGAAGAACGCGTTGCCGAAAAACGTGTAGTGATAACCATGCGCCGCGGGAGATTCGTCAAGGCGATAAACGACCGGGCAGACCGAGGATGCGAGCGAGCGATCGGAGCGGGTCTCATCTCCACGCGCAGCAACGAGCAAGCCTGCCGTCCAGGCGACCGCAGCAGCTGAGAACAGACAGGTTTTTAGGGCTGGTTTCATGGGAGTTGCTTTAGCGACTGGGATTGAGCCGAAACCCAATTAGAAAATGTATGACGAGTATCCCGGCGAGGGAAGGTCGGAAAAAGTACAGGTACTGTAAGCGCGGAGCCATCAAAGTCCTCTTCTTGCAAGCTGTGCCCCTACTGTGACTTACCGGCAGAAGGCGATTGGCTCGGCTGGGCCGGTGAATCCCGCCCAAGAAACGCCCTTGACAACCGGCAGTCGTTTTGGTAATTTCTGAATAGAGAGAAATTACAGAAATGAGCGTACAGACAAAAACCATGCACACTCCCCTGACTCCGGTGGCCCAGAAGTTCATCCTTCATTGGGGCGAAATGGGCACTCGCTGGGGCATCAATCGCACCGTGGCCCAGGTGCACGCCTTGCTGTTCGTTTCGCCGCGGCCCCTTCCGGCCGACGAAATCGCCCAGACGCTTTCCGTAGCGCGCTCCAACGTGAGCACCAGCCTGCGCGAGCTGCAGGGCTGGCGCATCGTACGCGTGGTGCACGTGCTGGGCGACCGGCGCGACCACTTTGAATCGCTCAAGGACGTTTGGGAGATTTTCCGGATTGTTTCCGAAGAGCGGAAGCGGCGGGAGATTGATCCCACGCTGCGCGTTCTGGACGAATGCGTGCAGGAATTGAAGGCGAATCCGCAGGGCGACGTTTACACGCGCGAACGGCTGACGGACATGCGCGAGTTCCTAAACGCGATGTCGGGCTTGTTCGATGAAGCGATTCGCATGCCGGCCGGTACGCTCAAAGGCGTGCTGAAATTGCGAGGAAAAGTAGTGACCATGCTCGGCAAAAAGGCCGTGTGAGCGTGAAGCCGAGCGGGATGCGACCGGGAGGGCAGCAAGGAAGCGAACAAAATGATTTCCCTGGTGAGTGAATATACAGACGGAAAGGGGCGGCACGCGCGAGGCTGGCTGTTCTTTGACGCGGAATGCAAATTCTGTACTCGCATCGCGCGCTGGCTGGCGCCCATCATGGAGCGGCGCGGCATGGCGCTGGCGCCGCTGCAGGATCCGCGCGTGGTTGCGCTGCTGGCCTTGCCTCACGACGAGTTGATGAAAGAAATGCAGTTTTTGTTGAGCGATGGAAGTCGGTACGGCGGCGCGGACGCCGCCGTAGAGCTGGCCCGCGAGATTTGGTGGGCGGCTCCGCTGGTGTGGTTCGCGAAGATTCCCGGGGCGATGGAAATTCTGCGCAAAGGGTATCGCTCGGTAGCCGCGAGTCGCAGTTGCGCCGCGGCGCAGTGTCCCGCAGGCCCAAGCTCCAAGTAGCCGTAGTTGAAAGGGTTCTCTCAACACAGACGGTACCAGAGAGCGCAGAGAACAGAGCCCGAGACCTAACCTCAGCAGACTATGGACAGGCGAAGCACAAACGACGTTCAAGCCGAAACCGTCGTCATTACCGGGGCGTTCAGCTATACAGGGAAATACGCAACGCGAATCCTGATGGATCGCGGATACAGGATTCGCACGTTGACCTATCATCCCGAACGCGAGAATGCATCCAGCGATAAGGTTCAGGTCTTTCCCTACAACTTTGACAGTCCCAATCGGCTGACCGAATCACTGCGCGGCGCTTCGACGTTGATCAATACGTATTGGGTGCGGTTCCCGCGCGGGAAGACGACGTTTGAAGGCGCCGTTCAGAACACGCGCACCCTGATCACCGCAGCAAAGAAAGCCGGTGTTCGGCGCATCGTTCACGTCAGCATCGCCAACCCGTCACTGGAATCGCCGCTAGGCTATTACAAGCGAAAAGCGCAATTGGAGCTAGCCGTCGTCGAGTCCGGCCTGGCTTACGCGATCCTTCGGCCTACGGTCATTTTCGGTCTTGAAGACATTCTTATCAACAACATTGCGTGGTTTGTGCGCCACCTTCCTGTATTTGCGATTCCGGGCGACGGCCGCTACCGCATTCGCCCGATTCATGTCGAGGACATGGCCAGGGTCATCGCTGACGCCGTCAAGCAAGAAGGGAATAGCGTTCTCGACGCCGTCGGGCCCGAGACTTACACCTTCGAGGAACTGATCAGACTCATCGCGAATCAGCTAGGCCGCCGCGTTCGAATTGTTCCTGTGCCGATGCCGGCCGCTTACCTCGCAACGCGCGTGGCGGGTTGGTTTGTCGGCGATGTGATTCTCACCTGGGAAGAATACAAAGGATTGATGGCAGGACTGCTTGCTCCTGAAGGACCATCCACCGGGGAGAGGAGCCTGAGTCAATGGCTCGCGGCGAATCGAGACGACATCGGCAAACGATACGCATCGGAAGTAGCGCGGCACTACGCGCGGTTAAAGATTCCTTCCGAAACAGATGATGCCAGGTTTGCGCACAAGGCGCTGCGGGCGCGGTGACGTTGCGTTCAACTTAGCCTTGGGCGAAGTATTTTTCCAGTGGCTCCCAATAGTTGGTTCGCCACCCTTCGGCGAGGTGCTGGCCTTTGCCCTCCGGGAAGCCCGTGTGGTCGAAGACCAGTCTGGTGCCGGAGCCCTGTTCGATGAGCACAAACTTTGCAATCGAGTATTGGCCTGGGTCCCAACCGCCTGCACGCCAGGCCTGGACGATTCTTTCATAGGGAATGAGTTCGACGTGACGCCCCGTGACGTAACCGCCAAACGCAGAGAAAGCGCCGCCCACATCGGGGCTGACTTCGACAGGTTTTCCGCCCGACACCATGCCGGATTGCATGGCCGCGCTGAGCTGCACGACCTTGCTGAATTGCTTCGCGTCCGTGAGAGCTTCATATACGCGCTTGCGGCTCATCTTGAAAACGACTTCCTGATGAATAGCCTCGCAAGTATGGGAAATCTCGTCCGTGGTGCCGGCCGAGGTGCGGACCGAACCCAGGGTCCATCCGCCAAACACACCTGCGGTTGCTAGAATGATTTGGCGGCGAGTAGCCGCGCTGCGAGGCCAGTCGAAATTCCTTCTGCTGTTCCTCTCTTCGTCCATCATTCCTCCGCAATTTGCAACTCAAGGTCCAGCTTCGAACCATTGCAGCGTCCGCATAAGAGCACGAATTCACAAAATGTTCAAATCAAGATTGGGCTGGCGGAGTACGATACCGATGCCAGGGGTGGGCGCGAGGAGGCTATGAGGGCGAAGGATTTTCGGCGGATTGCATTGAGCTTGGAAGGCGCGGAGGAGGGATCGCACATGGGTGCGGTGGACTTCCGCGTGGGTGGAAGGATCTTTGCAACCTTGGCGTCGGAGAAGCAAGGCTTCGGCAATTTGCTGCTCACACCGGAGCAGCAGGCGGCATTTGTCGAGGAGCTGCCCGAGGTGTTCCTGCCCATCCACGGGGGCTGGGGAAGGAACGGAGCCACACACGTCCGCCTGGCGGTGGTCAGCGAAGACATCCTGGAAGGCGCCCTGCGCACCGCCTGGAAGCTGCGCTTAGACAAGAATTTCAAAACCGCAAAGAGAATCGGCGCGTCGGCAAAGAAGTTGCGCGTGATGAAAAGCCGCAAAAAGCGATGAAGATTTAAGATCGATCAAGACTCGGACAGGATGCGCTTGTAGTAGGCCTCGTACATGGGGATGACGTCGTTGGCGCAGAATTTTTTCTTGGCGTTGACACGGGCGGTCTTGCCCATCTCGCGGCCTCGGTCGGCTCGGCAAAGAATTTCGATCGCACAGCGCGCCGCGGCTTGCACATCTCCGGGTTCCACCAGGTATCCATCAACTCCGTGCTCGACGACTTCGGGCATGCCCCCAGCGTTTGTGCCGATGACGGGAACTTCGCAAGCCATCGCTTCGAGGGCCGCTAGGCCGAAAGATTCGAGCTGCGAAGGAAGCAGGAAGAGATCCGCGGCTGCGAGCTTTTCGTAGACGGCGTCCTGCTTGCCCAGAAAGAAAACGTCTTTTTGGAGTTTTTCCTTGCGCACGAGGTATTCGGCGGCGCCGCGATCCGGGCCGTCGCCGATGAGCACCAGCCTGGCGGGCATTTTCGCGCGCACCAGCGCAAAAATCTCGACCGCATCGGTGAGACGCTTGACGGGACGAAAGTTCGACAGATGCATGAGGATGGGCTCGCCGTTCGGCGCCCACTGGCGGGCGAGGCCCCTGTCGGCGGCGCGGCTATAAAGATCGCAGTTCACGAAATTCGGAATCACTTCAATCGGGCGCTTGATGTCGAACTCTCTAAGCGTCTGCCCCAGCAAGTAGCTCGAAATCGAAGTCACGCCGTCGCTTTGTTCGATCGAAAATTTCGTAATGGGCAGATAGCTGCGGTTGCTGCCGACAAGCGTGATGTCGGTTCCGTGGAGAGTGGTGATAAACGGAAGCCGGCGCGGCGCGGCCATCGAGCGCGCGAGCAATGCGCTGACCGAGTGTGGAATCGCATAGTGCACGTGCAGCAAATCGAGCGCCTCGGACTCGAACACTTCGAGCATTTTGGTGGCGAGCGCCAGCGTGTACGGGGGATGGTCGAAGAGCGGATAGCTAACGACTTCGACTTCGTGAAAGTGGATGCGGTCGCCGTTGAGGTTCAAGCGGATAGGCGGGGCGTAGCTGATGAAATGAATGTCGTGCCCGCGCGCGGCAAGCTCAATGCCGAGCTCGGTAGCCACGACGCCGGAGCCGCCGTAAGTAGGGTAGCAGGTGATGCCGATGCGCATGGGTTGAGTTGTCAGTCCTTCGTTGTAAGTTCTAAGTAAAGAAAACCGAGACAAAAGAAACAGCCCGGAATCCTCGCTGAGACATCAGGGCAACCATGATGCGCCAATTTCGATGGCCGATGTCATGACTTGCAGGGCCGCGTCTCGGAATGCTAGAGTCGCGCACCGGGTCGGACAAGTCCAATGGCGCGGCATCTTACTATGCGCCCTTACTAGACGCCCCTATTAGACGTTTGGGTGGGGAAAACCGTGACACGACTGACGGGCAAAGTAGCCTTGATCACCGGCGGTGGTACCGGCATCGGCCGTGCCATTGCCATGGCGTTTGCGCGGGAAGGCGCGAGGGTTGCTGTGGCGGGCCGCCGTCTGGAAAAAGTAACGGAAGTTGCGGCGGAAATCGAAAAGCAGGCTGGCGCGGCGATTGCCCTGCAATGCGATGTGTCAAACGCAAATGACGCCGAGCGCGCGATCCATGAAACGGCAATGAAATTCGGCAAGCTCAACCTGCTAGTCAATAACGCGGGAACGCTAAGCGTCTCGACCGTGGACACCATCAGCGAAGACGACTGGGACCGGGTCATAAGCACTAATCTAAAAGGGCCCTTTCTCATGTCGCGGGCGGCTCTGAAGGAATTTCGTAAGAATGGCGGCGGGACTATCGTGAATGTCGGGTCGGTGCTTGGGCTGGTGGCGATGAAGGACCGCGCTGTGTATTGTGCCTCGAAAGGCGGCGTGACCATGCTGACGAAAGCGATGGCCCTCGATCACGCGCACGAAAATGTCCGCGTGAACTGCATTTGCCCCTCCATTATTGAAACTGAATTGGTCAAAGGTCTTTTCGACGACAGTGAACAAGGAAAAACGTTAAAGCAGTCGCGCATGGGCACGATCCCTCTGGGACGCTTCGGCAAACCGGCTGACGTCGCAGATCTGGCCGTGTTCCTCGCTTCGGAAGAGTCCTCCTGGCTAACCGGCGGCGCAATTCCGCTGGACGGAGGCCTGACCGCATTTTGAAGCTTCAACTCAGCTCTGAGCTATGAAAACGAAGCCAAAACAATCCCCACAATCTCCTCATTCTGTTGACGCTCGCTGGGCAACGGAACGAGTCCGCGAGCGCATGAAAGAAAGCCAGGCCATCCATCACTTCGGCTTTGAAGTGGAACGGGTTGAAAAGGGCCGCGCGATTTTTCTACTGGACGTCCGCGCACACCACAAACAAATCCACGGCGTCGTCCACGGAGGAATTCTGGCGGCGCTTGCCGACACCACCGCGGCCATTGCCGCCTACACGGTGGTACCGCGCGGAACCGAAATCGCCACCGTCGAGCTAAAGATCAACTATCTCGAGCCTGTCCCCGGCGGGCGCATCAAAGCAGACGCACGAGTGCTTCGCGCCGGAAGGAATTTTGTTGTGTCCGAGTGTGAGATCTGGAATGAGGACAAGTCGCTAGCCGCGAAGGCGCTGCTCACGTTCGGAGCCGCCGCCGGACACTCGATCAAGGGATAAGGGGTTATTCGTCGCCGCCCTGTGCGGACTCGTCTCCATCCTTATGAACGTATTTGATGACGCGCTTGAAAATAAGCAGGTTCGGGCTGCCCTGGCGCGTCAGTTTAATGCAATCGCGGTCATACCACTCGACGGTTCCGCGAAGCACCTCGCCGTCTTCCAAAACCACGGCCATGGGCGTGTGCGACTGCATTTGCTTGACCCAGTAAAAATTCTCGGCGTGCGTCGTTTCCGGCGGCGCGGGTTTCTTGCTGGGGACTGGACCATTGTGCGGCCCGTTGTGCGGAGGGCGGGGTGCGCTGGGCTCTTTCACGTCCGGAAAGCCCGGACGAAACATACGGCGATTCACCATGACTGCTCCTTTAGAACACCTCAGGGTTGGAGTGACTGACCTTAAGATGCGCGGGAGTTGCGTTAGGTTTCAGTGTACGCGATTCTCCGCCACCTATGCCAGTCTTACCCTGCAAAAAATCAGAAGCCGCCCTCGGAGCCACTGGAAGTCGCGGGAGAGACCGGTGCAAGCGACGCGGCGAGCGCGTCAAGGCCAAGCTGGCGGTTCAAATTGCGGCGCGCGCCGGCGTAAAGCTCGTCCAAGCCCGCGATGGCGCGAAGGACCCAGGCCGAATCGACCGATTTGCTCAGCGACTCGAGCTCTTTGGCAAGGTTGGCGTTGCGGAGAACAGGCTCCTTTATTTTGGACGTCAGCTCGAGGAGGTCGGTAAGCAATCCGTAAAAGACCTGAAGCTGCTCCTCGAAGGACGATTCTCGGTCCTTCGCCAGAGCAGCTGTGTCGGCAAACAGTCGCGCGAAGCCTTGCCCTCGCGCCGCGCGCTCCAGGATGCCGAGCGTGTTCCTTCGTTTCTCCGCTGCGGCGATTACATCCATTTCTATCGCTCGTCCGGGGCTGCCCTCGGCGAGTTGTGCTGCCAGCTTGATCTCCGCAGGGTTTCGCTTGGTCTTTTCCTTCAGGACTTCTTCAACGGCAACTTGCGCAAGCGGCGCAAAATGGAATTGCAGGCAGCGCGACACGATTGTCGGCAAAAGCGCATAGGGTGAAGGCGCAGTCAGGACCAGCGTCGCCGAACCGGGGGGTTCTTCGAGGATTTTCAAAAAAACATTCGAAACATCCTGCCGCATCGTTTCCGCGCCATCGAGAATGAATACACGCCGCCGACCCATCGGCTGAAAATATGCCGCGCGCTGCACCGCGCGCAACTGCCCGACGCGCAGCATCGGGCGCGCCACTGGACTTTTGAGGCGCACGGGATCGGGAACCAACGCCCAAACGTCAGGGTGCGATTGCAGGATCAGCGGCACGCGCTCGACCATAGCGGCGTCTGCGCTCTCGCCCCGCTCCACCAGTCCTTGTTCCATGAGCTTCTGCGGCTCTTCCAACAGGCCAATGCGCTGGCACGGAATGCACTCTCCGCAAAAATCATCCACGAGGCTCTCGCAGTTGGCCGCCTGCGCAAACATCCGCGCCAGCGTGAATTTGCCCACGCCGGGCGGCCCAGTAAAGAGCAGCGCATGCGGAACTCGCCCGCTGCGAAGAGCGCCGCGCAGCGCCGCGACAATCCGTTCGTTCCCGAGAAACTCCGACAAGCCCATCAGCGGCCACCCGCTTTGGAGGGTTGGGAGATCAGCAAAACGGTGCCGAGAACTTCCTTCGCAATGTCTTCGGCCGGCCGCATCTGACCCCGCTTATTATCGAAGCACTCGATCTTGCGCCAGTTTGGCCGCTTCGAAAGCGCATCGTACATCTGCGCCGCATCTTCCAGATGCCGCAAGCTGGCTTCCTGCAAATCCTTTTTTGCTGACGTATAGCTCCGCGCCGACTTCAGCGCTACCAGCTTCTGCGCTTCCGCCGCCGGCACGCGAACGTAGAGAACTAGATCCTCCTTCGGCAGCCCATAAATCCCGTATTCCAGATGCTCGATCCATTCCTGAAACGCCGCACGTTTGGCAGAGCCCACACGCGCCGTCTGGTGTGCAAGATTCGACCCGATGTAACGGTCCACCAGGACCATTTTGCCGTTGTTCAACGCTGCTTCCAGTTTAGCCTTTGCCTCAAAGCGGTCTCCAGCATAAAGAAGCGCGGTGAAGTGCGGGTCCACACCCTCCAGCGGCCCCAGCTCGCCGTTCAGGAATTGCCCGACCATTTTGCCAAACCACGAATCATATTGTGGAAAGCCCGTCGCAAAAACGGAATGGTTTCGTTCGCGCAGTGCGGCGGTCAAAAGCTCGACTTGGGTGCGCTTGCCGCTGCCATCAATTCCCTCAATGGCGATCAATTTTCCGCGAACGGGCATTTTGTGAGGGCCGTGCATTCAATCACGGTCGACGCCAGTCTATCTGGAGAGACGCCGCGCCGCAATGCGGCGCATGTTAGGATTCGAATGGGAACATGATGCAAACTTCGATTCGTGAAAGCTTGCTTCGTATTCAAGAGCGCATCGCCAATGCGGCTGCTCGCTCCGGCCGGCGCGCGGAAGACATCACTTTGATCGGCGTCTCGAAAACCCATCCCGCCATCGCCATTCAGGAAGCCTATCAAGCTGGCGTGCGTCACTTCGGCGAGAATCGCGTGCAAGAATGGGAGGTAAAGCGCGTAGGCACGAACAATTTAGCGGCAACGTGGCACCTCATCGGCCACTTGCAAAGCAACAAAGCCGCGAAGGCCGCCAAACTGTTTCATACGGTGGATTCCGTGGACGATTTCGCTCTTGCTCAAAAACTGGATCGCGCCAGAGCGGAAGTGACCTCGTCCGGCAAGCTCCGCGTGCTCCTCGAAGTGCGTATGGAGCAGGAAGGAACGAAAAGCGGTGTGGAAATTGAAGCGCTGCCCGGGTTGGCCGAAAGAGTAGCCGCGCTGCCGCACCTGGATCTCGCCGGCCTGATGTGCATCCCGCCCTATTTGTTGGAGACCGAACAAGCGCGTCCCTATTTCCGCCGTCTGCGCGAGCTGCGCGATGAATTGCGCACCAAGCTAAGCTTGCCGCTTCCGGTTTTGTCCATGGGGATGTCGCATGACTTTGAAGTGGCCATCGAAGAGGGCGCAACGGAAGCTCGCCTTGGCACCGCGCTCTTCGGAGGCCGCCGGTAGCGCCAACGGTTTATTGTGGAGTGAGGTTCCAGACGTTAAAATGCTAGAAATTCACGAACGGGACGGCACAGCGATTTTCTCGGTGCGCGTTCAGCCCCGCGCGAGCAAGGACGAACTCGCCGGGGAAATGAACGGCGCGCTTAAGGTAAGGTTGCAGGCCCCGGCAGTGGAGAATCGGGCCAATGACGCCCTGATTGAATTTCTCGCTGGGCTTTTGAAAACACCCAAGTCGGCTGTTAGAATCCTCAGCGGCGATCGAAGCCGCACGAAACGCGTCGAGATTCGCGGAGTCACCGGGCAGCAAATCCATGCTCTTCTGCCCAAGGAAGCGTAGCCGATGTCTGCAAACATTCAGAGCATTCAAAACGATCTACGCGCCGCCAAGCTCGACGGCTGGCTCTTTTACGACTTTCGCGGACGCGACCCCATCGCCCAGAACATTTTGCAATTGCCCAGCGGAATGCGTACGCGCCGCTGGTATTACTTCGTACCCTCCAAAGGCGAGCCGAAGAAACTCGTCCATAAGATTGAATCCGAATCGCTCGCAGCGCTTCCTGGAGGCACGCTCTATTACGCGAAGCAAGAAGAACTGCACAAGAAGCTGAAACAAATTCTCGCTCGCGCGAAAAAAGTGGCCATGCAATATTCGCCCAAAAACGAAATCCCCTACGTGGCGATGGTGGACGCGGGAACCGTCGAACTGGTGCGCGGAGCGGGCGCCAAAGTGGTGAGCTCCGCGGATCTGGTACAGAAATACGAAGCGTGTTGGAGCGCAGAGCAAGTTGAGTCCCATTTTTCTGCAGGAGTGATCATCGACCGCATCGTCCGCGGAGCCTTTGAGCATGCCGCGGAATGCGTGCGCCAGAAGAAACCGCTGACGGAATACGACTTGAAGCAGTGGATCCTCAAAGAATTTGGGGCCGCTGGGGTCTGGGCCGAAGAAGGCCCGGACATCGCCGTGAATGCTCACGCCAGCGACCCGCATTACGGTCCGACGCCGGAATCCGCCGCGCCGATTCGTGAAGGCGACTTGCTGCTCCTGGACGTTTGGGGAAAAAAGAAAACTCCAGGAAGCGTTTATTATGACGTGACCTGGATGGGCTATCTGGGCGCGGAAGTGCCGGACAAATATGCCAAGGTTTTTGAAGTAGTTCGCGGTGCCCGAGACAAAGCCGTCGAGCTAATTCGCACTCACATCGCGAAGGGAAAGCCGTTGCAAGGCTGGCAGGTAGATAAGGCCGCCCGGGCCGTCATCGAAAAAGCCGGGTACGGAAAATATTTCTTCCACCGCACCGGTCACAGCATCGGCGAAAAGGTTCATGGAAATGGAGCGAACATGGATGGGCTCGAAACGCACGACGCCCGCCATTTGATCGCACGCACCTGCAATTCCGTGGAACCGGGAATTTATCTGCCGGAGTTTGGGGTCCGCACGGAAGTGAATGTCTACGTGGGCGAGAAAGAAGCGCGCGTGACGGGAGCAGTGCAAACCGCGATTCTGCCGCTGCTCACGTAGGGGCCGGACGTCGAGGTTCCGGGCAGGCGAAACAACGTGAGCTCATCGCCCGGCAAAGAAGGGAAGAGATGGCTGAGGAAACGACCGTTCAGGAGCCGCTGAGCCGGCCAAACGATACCAAACGCGAGATGTTGGCTCTGGTCGTTGGGGCCGCCGGCTGGCTAGTGCCGGGCCTTGGCCATGCCTTGCTGAAAATGTGGGGCCGCGCACTGATCTGTTTCTTGACCGTGGGCGTTCTCGTGTGGGTGGGCGCGGGTATGCGCGGAAATCTTTTCACCTCGCGCGGCAATGACGCTTTCGATTCTCTGGGATACATCGCCGATTTGGGCACCGGCGGTTTTTATTGGGTGGCAAAATCCCTCGAGACGAACGGCCCGGACGTTTCGCGCGCCGACGGCGACTACGGAACCAGGTTCCTGGCCACGGCAGGCGTTTTCAATTTGCTCGCGGCCTTGCACGCCTATGAAGCGGCACGAGGTCGCAAAGCATGACCTCGCCCGCGTCGGCAATGTTTGCGGCGTTAGGGCTAATCGCGCCGATCGCCGTGAAGCTCACTCACCTGCAAGCCTTGGTGATTTTTGCTCTGGTAATTTCGGTTGCCTTCGGGTTTCTCGGCCGTCGTCAGCCCAAGGAGCGGGTGAAGTACATTTTGTGGACCCTGTTGCTGTTTCTGCTGGTCGGCGTTGGCATCGGCTGGGCAATGTATCCTTTCTCGCGCTGAATTTTCGTTCCGTAGCGACCGCCTTTCTGAGGCAGGCTCTTAGTGGCTTCCGCTTTAAGAATCGGGCGAAAGAACCTGATTCTCGCTCACGACTCCTTCGGCTGTCCCTCAGCCAAGAGCGTCGTCGTAACAATGTTACAGGCAGCAAGCTCCCGCCGGCCGGAATTTTGGCGAACCACACCACCATAGATCCCCGCCGAGGATTGCACCAACCACCGCTCCAACGGCCTCTTTTCCTAGCGGATCACGAAGTCCAGTCGGCAGGTCATAAACTTTTGTTCTATTGGTTTCCCCCAGGCCAAACGCTAACATGTCGCATTGTGTCATGGGCAACTGCTCGGAGAAAAAGGCGAACGATGTTGGCTTGTAATCACCCCTTTGGGTGGAGGGAATCCTGGCAGCCTTGCCGGAGCTTGGGGGCTCGCAACTGAATGACGTTGAAGGTTGTGGTTGCTGACGACA